>Ga0307486_1000711_pt1 | contig 28506 bp, 25 predicted proteins | sample CBIW02metaG_FD_203663 | JGI IMG/M metagenome (GOLD analysis project Ga0307486, IMG submission 203663) | Sea-ice brine microbial communities from Beaufort Sea near Barrow, Alaska, United States - CBIW 0.2 | ecosystem: Environmental > Aquatic > Marine > Coastal | place: USA: Alaska | collected... | reverse complement strand
GCACTTTGACGAGATGGTTTTTACCACAATCATTCAGCGAAATGTGCGTTTAAGTGAAGCCCCCAGTTTTGGGGAGAGTATCATAAATTATGATGCGGGAAGTAAAGGTGCTGCCAACTATTTGAGCCTGGCCCAGGAAATCATTAAGAAAAACTCTTAGAAAATGGCGAAAGCTACCAAGAAACAAGCATTGGGACGAGGACTTTCAGCATTGCTGAAGGATCCCGAACACGATATAAAATCTGCCGAAGACAAAAACGCCGATAAATTAGTTGGCCATATTGTTGAACTGGAACTCACTTCAATTGAAGTCAACCCATTTCAACCCCGTACCAGTTTCAATGAAGAATCCTTGCGGGAACTGGCCTCTTCCATTAAAGAACTGGGAGTGATCCAACCCATTACGGTGCGTAAGCTGGATTTCAACAAATATCAATTGGTATCTGGAGAGCGCCGGTATAGGGCTTCCAAATTAATTGGCCTGGAGACCATTCCTTCTTATATTCGCATCGCCAACGATCAGGAATCCCTGGAAATGGCGCTGGTGGAAAATATACAGAGACAGGATCTTGATCCTATTGAGATCGCAATTTCTTATCAAAGACTTATCGATGAGATCAACATAACCCAGGAACAATTGAGCGATCGGGTGGGAAAAAACAGATCGACCATAGCCAATTATTTAAGGTTGTTAAAATTAGATCCCATCATACAAACCGGAATGAGGGACGGTTTTGTTTCCATGGGACATGGAAGGGCTTTAATAAATGTGGAAAATCCACAAACCCAATTGGATATTTATGAAAAAATACTGGAAAAATCACTTTCGGTAAGGGATACTGAGAAGCTGGTAAGGGAACTTAACGGTTTGCCAACCAAAAAACCAGCCCCCAAACCCAAACCTTTACCCCAGGAATTCAAAAAAAGGGTCAAGGAATTTTCAGAATATTTAGGCGCCAAAATCGATATAAAAGTTGAGTCAAAAGGAAAGGGAAAATTGATCATTCCATTTACTTCAGAAGAAGATTTCAACAGAATTAAAAAACTGATCCAGGGTGAAGCTTAAATTAATTCTTCCCGCGCTCATTCTGCTTTTTGCGTCCAATTTTTTGTGCGCACAGGAAGATTCGCTTGTAATTTCAACTGTCTCCGAACCTATTGTTGAAGAGAAATTGGATTATAAACCCTACGATCCGTTGGCTCCGGCAAGGGCCGCTTTTTATTCAGCTGTTTTGCCGGGATTAGGGCAGGCTTATAATGGAAAATATTGGAAAATCCCCCTGGTTTATGCCGGACTTGGAGTTGGGATCTATTTTTATCTGGATAACGATAAAGAATACGACCGATACAGATCTATTTATAAAAGACGCCTGGCTGGGTTTACCGATGACGAATTCACAAGGCCCGATGGCACCCAACGAATAACCAATGACGGACTTATTCGTGCCCAACGTTTTTTTCAGCGCAACAAGGAACTCTCACTTTTGATCACCGTAGGAATTTATGCCCTTAATATTATTGATGCCAATGTAACCGCCCATTTGCAACAATTTAATGTGAGTGAAGATCTATCTTTGAGACCTGCAGTGAATTTTGATGGATATACCGGAAAAACAGACTACGGACTTTCATTAAACTATAGTTTTTAACTTTGACCAGGCTTTTAATAAATAAGCCAATACTGTTAGATGACCTGATAATTATCGGGATGTCTAAAAAATTATTTTGAGGATATGAAGATCGCACTTTTAGGTTACGGAAAAATGGGAAAGACCATTGAAAAAATCGCAATTGAAAGAGGACATGAAGTGGTCTTGAAAATAGACGAAAATATTGAGGATCATGATTTATCCATGGCAGATATCGCCATAGATTTTAGTGTTCCCCATGCTGCATTTAATAATATTACCACCTGTTTTAAAAACCAATTACCGGTAATATGCGGCACTACGGGTTGGTTAGAAAATTACGAAAAGGCCGTGGAGATATGTGAACAGGAAAATTCGGCATTCTTGTATGCGTCTAATTTCAGCATCGGAGTTAATTTATTTTTTGGGCTGAACGAGAAATTAGCTAAAATGATGAGTGCTTTCAGCAATTATTCGGTAGAGATAGAAGAAATTCATCATACACAAAAATTGGATGCTCCCAGCGGAACAGCCATAAGTCTGGCGCAGCAAATCATATCCAATTCATCTAAAAAAGCCTGGCAACTGAATAAGGCAGGGGAAAATGAAATCCCGATCTATGCCAAAAGAATTGAAAATGTTCCTGGAACCCATACTGTTTCGTATAAATCAGAAATAGATTCTATTGAAATTAAACATACCGCGCATTCCAGGGAAGGATTTGCGTTGGGAGCAATTATTGCCGCTGAATGGCTGAAAGATAAAAAAGGCGTGTACAACATGAAAGATGTAATTTCCGGTTTAAGCTGATTTTTTTGTAACGCTTTAAGCAATTAGCACACATATAACAGTAAAGAATTTTTACTATGACGATGACACAATGGTTCTTGTTTTTCTTATTGATACAACTCATACATTTTTTGGGTACCTGGAAACTTTATGTAAAAGCAGGCAGGAAAGGCTGGGAAGCCGCAATACCGGTTTATAATGCCGTAATTTTAATGAAAATCATCAACAGACCCTGGTGGTGGACCATTTTATTGTTTATCCCAATAGTAAACCTAATTATGTTCCCGGTTGTTTGGGTAGAAACCATCAGAAGTTTCGGAAGGACCAACCGATTTGAGACACTACTGGTAATTGTAACTTTAGGTTTATATATCTATTACGTAAATTATATCCTGAACCCATCTTATATTGAAGACAGGAGTCTGAACCCCAGATCGGCCATGGGGGAATGGGTAAGTTCCATTTTATTCGCGATAATTGCCGCCACTTTGGTACATACCTATTTAATTCAGCCCTTCACAATTCCTACATCTTCCCTTGAAAAAACATTATTGGTAGGGGATTTTCTGTTTGTGAGCAAGTTTCATTACGGCGCGCGAACTCCGCTAACCGCTGTCGCTTTTCCTATGGTACATGATACCATTCCTGTTTTGGGGATAAAATCGTATTTGGAAAAACCGCAAATTCCATATTTCAGGCTTCCCGGTTTTGAAAATATTGAGCGCTCAGATATTGTTGTATTCAACTGGCCGGTTGATACAATGATGAATATGTATTACACCGATAAGTATTACTACAAACCTATCGATAAAAAAACCAATTATGTAAAGCGCGCTGTTGGGATTTCCGGAGATACCCTGGAAATCATAAACGGAAAAGTCAATATCAATTCCCAACCTTTGCGATTGCCGGGTCGCTCCAAATTGCAATTTTCCTATACGGGCACAACCAAAGGGCAGGCCTTTGATCCTCATTATTTATATGAGCGTTATGATATTACCGATCCTTACGGGTACAATCCGAACACGAATACCTTTAGAATAAACCTGACGGAAGATGCTTATGAAAAGTTCAAGAACCATCCGAATGTTGAATCTATAAAACGCAATGTTGATTCGGCAGGAGTAAAAGAGCCGGGGGTTTTTCCAAATTCGGACATGCTTTCCTGGAATAAAGACAACTATGGACCTATTTTTATTCCAAAAAAAGGCGCCTCTGTTCAACTTACCCTAGAATCGATTCCCTTTTATAAACGCATTATTGAGGTTTATGAAGGTTCCGAAATGGGAAACACAAATAAAATTAGTGTAAACGGCACCCAGGTGCTGCTAAATGACACTCCAATCAATTCTTACACCTTCAAACAGGATTATTACTGGATGATGGGTGACAACCGACATAACAGTCTTGACAGCCGTTATTTTGGTTACGTTCCTGAAAATCACGTGGTGGGAAAACCCGTATTTGTATGGATGAGTTGGGATACCAACGGAAACGGCATCATGAATAAAATAAGATGGAAAAGATTGTTCACTACCGTTAGCGGAAACAGTGAGCCGGTTTCTTATTTGCCTTATTTCCTTATTGGAGTTGTATTGCTGATAGGATATAATTTCTTCAAAAAAAGAAGAGATTCCTAATTTATAAGGTTGTGTTTTTTTAATCCTGATCAAAAATTTACCATCTTGAATCACTAATAAAATTGAAGCTTATCTTGTTTTAGGCATTTTAGGCACTCAAAATTTTATGAACTGTTTAGTTACCTATTATGAAATTGAAGCTAAAATATTAGGTATTGACTATGGAAATAAATTAGGTTTGAGGACCTGATTTCATAATAAAGTGGTTATCGAATTTTAAAGCTTTGCCACCTTAGCCTAAAACTTAGCTCCATTGCGGTTAAAGAGGTTATTTTTTCTTCAATATTATAAATTAGAACTATTTCAATTAAAGTTTATCATGCAGGAAATTTTATTGTCCCTTCCTTATTTCGGTCCCATTTCTCATTTCAGGGAATTGGTGAAACCCGCATTAATAAGGTTTGAAAATGAGGAGAACTACCAAAAACAAACCTACAGGAACCGAATGTTCATTTATGATACCAATGGAAAATTACTGCTGAACATTCCCATAAAACATCTGCCAAAATCCTATCCTAAACAGCATCAGAAATATAAAGATGTGCAAATAGATCCTGAGTATAAATGGCAAAAACAACATTGGAAATCCTTAAAAACGGCTTATCAAACTTCACCCTTTTTTGAGTATTATGAAGATGAACTTGCACCGCTCTACCAAAAAGAATTTAAGTACCTGATGGATTTTAATTACTCTTGTTTTGAAGTGATATGCGGGTGCCTTCAGTTGAATATAGATTTTGATAAAACTTCGGAATATATTCAAGAACCTGAAACCGCCATAGATAAACGAGAGCTTATCAATGCGAAAATGCAAATCCAAATTCCCGAATACAACCAGGTTTTTCAGGAAAAACAAGGATTCCTGCCCAACCTTTCCATGCTGGATCTCATGTTTAATGAAGGTCCCAACTCCATCAATTATTTAAAAAATTTGTGAGGAAAAAGAATACTGAAGTTAGAAGTTTTTGTCTCCTAATTTGGAGTTTGTTTTTTAGAATTCAAAATTAATTTCTACCATTTAACCCGGGTCAAAAGGGGAAAATGATCGGAATAATTAACCGGGAAAATTTCAAAAGATTCAATTCCAATAGATTTGTCTATCATGAAAAAATCTATTCTTAAGGGAAAATAACTCAAATTGAATGATTTTCCGAATCCTGTTCCAGCTTCCAAAAACGCATCGTTAAAACGAGTTCCTTTTACCAACTTGTAGATATAAGAAAAAGCCGTGTTGTTAAAATCTCCAATAATCAAGGTTTTATAGGGTGATCTTTCCACTACCTTCATCAACATCTCGGCTTGATTTTGCTGAAGTTTAAAACCGTAACCAATCCTTCCGATAAGTTTTTTTGAATTGCCTTTCTGAAGATCTTTTATTTCCGGTTTGATGTTCAGGGACTGAAAGTGAACGTTAAAGATCCGAAGAGTATCCTTATCCTTAACAATATCCACAAAAATCGCGTTGTTATTGCCGTCCTCCGGAAAACCTACCGAATGTTTTTTAATGATGGGGTATTTTGAAAAAATAGCAGAACCAAATTCAGCGTTTTTATCCTTTGAAAACATGAAATTATAAGGGAAATCCCTGAACATTTTTCCATCCCCAATAAAATGCTCCTGGGTAAGCAGAATGTCAGGATCTTTTTCTGTAACGAAATCCTCGATTTTTCCTGGGATATTTTTATCCTTTGTCCATTTATAAGAATTGAACATTCGCACATTATAGCTCATTACTGAAAGACTTCCTGAATCGGTTTCCTCGGTATTCCCTGAAAATTGAAATAAGGAAAACACGTGATTATACCCAATGAGCAGGACTATTAAAGAAAGCAGTAATTGTCTTTTAAACCTGATGGTCCAAAACAATAAAAAGAGCAGATTCGATATGATAAGCAAGGGAACGCCTAAACTTAAAACCGACAATAAAGGGAAGGTTTTTGGAGGAACGTAAGGCAATAAATAAGAGATCAATAAGGCAAAAGCCAACAGAGAATTGAGGACAAAAATTATTTTATCCAATAAGCCAAGGTTTTTCATTTAATTATCTTTTCCGGCATTAAACAAAAAATCCTTTTCCTGCTTTGTCAGACTTTCGTAACCACTTTTGCTTATTTTATCAAGAATACCATCTATTTTTTGTTGCTTCTCATTTTTGCTGACCTTGGTGGAAACCGGTTTTTTTTGGGTAGTTTCCGTTTTTTTATAAACTGTGTGCATAGTGGGCCGGGATTTTTTCGCAGAGACGAACAAGGAAAGGAACCATGTGATTACCTTCTCAAATCCGCTGCCAATATCGTTCCCTTTTGCCAATTGACTTGCGTAAACATATCCAAATAACGCTCCGCCAAGATGCGCCAAATGGCCTCCTGCATTCCCAAAAGGAATCTGTATCACATCTATTACCACTAAAAATGCGGCAATATACCAGAACTTAATGGGGCCCAAAATCAACAATCGTATCCTCATATTGGGAATATGTGTTGCAATGCCCACTAAAACCGCCATTACTCCTGCAGAAGCCCCCAGAAGGTAGGATTTTCCCGTGGCCTGAAAGGCTGGAAATAAATTATAGCTCAACATATAAACCAAAGCGCCTATAATGACGCCGAGAAAGTAAAAATTGAGCAGTGTTTTTGGGGAAAAGTAGGTGAGAAAATAAGTCCCGGCATAGTATAAGATCAACATATTCGATAAAATATGCCATATTCCCGAATGCATAAAGGAATAGGTGATGATCGTCCAGGGTTTAAAGATATATTCTCCAGGTTCACTTGGAAAAACCAGCCATTCTGTAAGAAAATCGGATGGAAGCTTAAATAAAAAGGAAATGGTTTGAAAAAGGAAAAACACGATAAAAACAAGAACGTTCAGCGCAATGAGCTTTTCCAGCACCGACGCCGTTTCGAACTTATATCTAATTTTATCTGCTGCTCCCATTAATCCCATCTATTTTGATTAAACTGATTTTTCTTCCAGTACCACATCATTATGAATCCGAAAAGGGCACCTCCTACATGAGCAAAATGCGCTATTCCTCCCCCAAATATAGAATATCCTGTTATCCCGGAAAACAAATCTAATCCAATTAACACTGGGATAAAAACTTTTGCTTTAATAGGTATGGGTACAAAAATTAAAAACAGTTCCACATTTGGAAACAACATTCCAAAAGCTACCAGTATCCCATAAATGGCCCCGGAAGCACCTACTGCAGGAGTATTAAAAGATATGAACATGCTCTCCAAAGTCTCTTTTGATACGGAGTTCAAAATTTCTGTAGAATATTGTCCGGTCTCAAGTAAATTCTGAATTGCATCGGGGTTCATTCCCGCTTGCACCAATGCATTGTATCCCGATTCCACGTGATAATAATTTACAAGGGTATGCAGGATCGCCGCACCTATACCACAGGAGAAATAGAAAAACAAAAACTTGCTTTTCCCCAACATCTGTTCTATCGGACTTCCAAAAGCCCAAAGCGCGTACATATTGAATAAAATATGCATAAATCCGCCGTGCATGAACATATGTGTAACAATTTGCCAAACTCCAAAATTCTGATTTTGGAAAAAATACAATGAAAACAATTTATAGGTGTAATCCCCTATAAACATTGTTCCGGCAAAAAATAAAACGTTAATTATAATAAGAACCTTTACGGTATCTGTGATTCTTCCCATTTACATGAATTTTTTTTCCAATTCTTCAACCTGCAAGGTAATAAAAACAGGCTTGTTAAATGGGGTTAATGAAGGCTCTTTACAAGCAAATAATCCATTTACAATATGTTGTTGTTCCGTAGAATTTAGCAAATTTCCTGATTTTACCGCCATACTTTTTGCCAAAGATTTTGCCAGCAAGTCGGTTTGTGAAAAATTGTTCTCAGGCACCTCATTTTCAAAATCGGCAAGCAATCTCTCGAGCAGTATTTCCACTTCACTTTCTGAAACTGTTGTTGGAACTCCAGTTATTTCCACCGAATCTGATTTTATATCAGAAAAAACAAACCCGGTTTGTTCAAGAGAATCCTTAATCCCCTTTAATAATTTTACTTCCTGTTGATTAAACTGAAGTATTAAAGGAAACAATAACTGCTGGCTCACTGCTGCAGATAAGGTGATGCTTTTTAAAAGCTCCTCATAAAGAATTCGTGTATGAGCGCGATGCTGATCTATCACCAACATCCCATTTTTCAAAGTACTGATGATATATTTTTTATTGAGCTGAAACGTGGAATTTTGAGTTTCCACAGTTTTGGAGGCACCAAACAGATTTCCCGTTACTTCCTCACTTTCAAATTCAATTTGCTTGAGGTCTATAAAATTTGAATCGCTTTTTAAACCTGTATATAAACCTTCCCAATCTCCCGAATCTTTTTTAAATGCACTTCTAAATCCGCTGCCACTCCCCGATTCGTTCTTAAATGGGTTAAAATTCCGGTCAACTTCAATTTGTGGAGATACAGCAGGCCTGTTTTCAAAATCATAAGGAGTATCCAGACTGGGATCTCTTTCAAAATCCATCACAGGAGCCACATTAAATTGACCCAAGCTGTGTTTTATGGAACTGCGCAAAATTGCATACAGCGCATGTTCATCATCAAACTGAATTTCAGTTTTTGTAGGATGTATATTGATATCGATACTTTTGGGATCTACTGTCAAGTATAAAAAATAACTCGGAAATGCTTTATCTTTCAATAATCCTTCAAAAGCGGCGGTTACCGCATGGTTTAGGTACGGACTTTTTATAAATCTGTCATTTACGAAGAAAAATTGTTCACCCCGGGTGCGCTTGGCAAATTCAGGTTTTCCCACAAATCCCGAAATTGTGACAATTTCGGTCTCCTCATTTACTGGCACCAGTTTTTCACTGGTTTTACCTCCCAAAATATTGGTGATCCGTTGCCTGTAATTGGTATTTGGAAGCTGAAATATTTCGCTTGAATTGTGAGACAGTGAAAATGCTATGTTGGGATGAGCCAACGCAACGCGTTGAAATTCATCTATAATATGACGGATCTCAACGGTATCCGATTTTAAAAAATTGCGCCTTGCAGGAATATTGTAGAACAGGTTTTTAACACTAATGGAGGTGCCTTGGGAAGTTGCACAGGCCTCCTGGGAGATGATTTGGCTGCCTTCTATTTTAATGCAGGTGCCAACTTCATCTTCTTTCCTTTTTGTTTTAAGCTCTACGTGTGCAATTGCGGCAATGGATGCCAATGCCTCTCCACGAAAACCTTTGGTATGCAAGTGGAACAGATCTTCTGCCGATTTAATTTTGGAGGTTGCATGCCGTTCAAAACTCAGGCGGGCATCGGTAAGACTCATCCCCAAACCATCGTCTACCACTTTTACCAAAATTTTCCCTGATTCCTTTACATATACCAGGATGTTTTTTGCCTCGGCATCTATCGCGTTTTCAAGGAGTTCCTTAATAACCGACGCGGGACGTTGAACCACTTCCCCTGCAGCAATTTGATTTGCTACATGATCCGGCAATAAATGGATAACATCACTCATTTACGGCCGATTCAAAAAAATGGATAAATCGAAATCTATAATCCATAAAAAGAGAAGCACCAATATAATTATAATGATTATTAAACGCTTATTTATTTTACGATTCCCTCTGGTCCTACTCGATTTTCGTGCTTCGGCCCACTGAGATCCATAATCGTTGGCGTTGGTAATATTTTTATATTTATTGAATTTTGAATCGAATGAATAAATATTACCCTCATCCTTCCCCTTATAATAACGTGGCGTGTAATTATAGCGGGCATTCTTCCTGGGTTTTAATAAATTTATTTTCAAAACGTTTGCTTTTTTGAATATTCAAATTTACTTAAAAAGCCTCAAAAAAGAAAGCTGTTTTAAGCCAAATAAAAGGAACAAGAATAATGCCGCAGGAAAGTTTGTTTTATTTTTAGAACTGGGCGTCCTTTCGAAGTTGCGCCATTTTAATTGCGGAAATGCCGGATTCGGTGCCTTTGTTACCGTGCTTCCCACCAGAACGGTCTATTGCCTGTTGCATATTTTGATCTGTAAGCACGCAAAAAATAACAGGAATATCGTGTTGTACGTTTAAATCCTTAATGCCGTGAGCAACGCCCTGGCAAACATATTCAAAATGTTTGGTCTCCCCTTCTATGACGCTGCCAATGGCAATAATGGCATCCAGCATATCAAAGCTTTCCTGCATTTTTTTACAGGCGTATATAAGTTCAAAACTCCCGGGAACATTCCAGCGCACGATTTTCTCTTCAAGAACACCATTTGCTTTCAATGCTTCAATAGCACCACGATATAAACCTTCGGTTATTTCTTCATTCCATTCAGCCACAACAAGTCCAAAACGAAATTCCTTCGCATTTGGAACCCTGTTTTTATCGTATCCAGAAAGATCTTTACCTGTAGTGGCCATAATTTTTTATTTCATTGCCTGGGCACGTCCCAAATAAACAGGAACTTGATTGGCCTCAGGAGAGGTTGAGAATTCGTCTTTTATTCTGTTTAAATATTTTGAAGCCTGTTCACCCTTTCCTAACTGTATGGCGGTAATGGTGGCTTTAAGAAGAAACTTTGGCGCTGTGAATTCATTTGATCTCATTGAAGCAGCTTTGTCATAATATTTCAAAGCTTCTTCCGGCTGGTCCAATTGTAAAAAAGCATCACCAATTCCTCCTACGGCAAGAGCTGCCAATATTTCATCATCGCCTTTAAAATCTTCCAGTTGATCTATAGCTTCCTGGTAACTATTTGTATTTAGATAAGCAAATCCAGCATAGTAATGTGCTAAATTGGCAGCCTTGGTACTACCATAATTATCAATAATATCAAGAAAACCATATTTTCCTTCTCCTCCTTTAATAGACATATTATATAAGGAATCGGATTGAACCCCGTTTCCGGCCAAAGCAGTGTCAAAATATCGCTGAGCCTGGAACATTTCATTGGCAGCCTCGGCTTCCTTAGGCTCTTGTATGAATTTTTGGAAACCTAAGTATCCTAAAACAATAACAGCAGCCAAACCAACTATGATGTAGATATATTTTTGGTTTTTTGCAACCCAGGCTTCAGTTTTTCCTGCACTCTCGTCAAGGGTGTTAAAAACTTCAGCTGTAGTGGATTCCTCTTCAACCTTTGTTCTTTTTTCTTCTTTACTTGATGGTTTTTTGCCTTTTTTATTGTAAGTCGCCATAAAATGGATTTAATGAATGGCAAAAATAAAATTTTTATTCTTATTTAGGCTTGAAAATATTTCTTATTTTTTTATAATTTCCACAGCATTCTATTACCTTTACGCTGATTCATATAATTATTACTATGCTGAATAACAGCCATTTATGTTTTTAAAATCCCTCTCTTTAGTGAATTACAAAAATTTTGATTCCGTCTTATTTGATTTCGATGCCAAAATAAATTGTTTGGTAGGACATAATGGGGTAGGAAAAACGAATGTTTTGGACAGTATTTACCACCTTTCTTTTGGAAAGAGCTATTTCAACCCAATTACCAGCCAGAACATCAATCACAATGCCGATTTTTTTGTGGTTGAAGGTGTCCTGGAAAAAAATGACCGGGAAGAACAAATCCTGGTAAGCGCCAGGCGGGGCCAGAAAAAGGTGATCAAGCGCAATAACAAAGCCTATGAGAAATTCAGTGAACATATAGGTTTTATTCCCGCGGTAATTATTTCCCCAGGCGATAGGGATTTGATCCTCGAAGGAAGTGACACCCGTCGAAAATTTATGGACGGGGTAATCTCCCAAAGTGACCGGGAGTATTTGAATTCCTTAATTCAGTATAACAAGATCCTGGCACAAAGAAACGCGCTTTTGAAATTTTTTGCCGCCAATTCCAAATTTGACAGGGATACACTTGAAATTTACAACACTCAGATGTCTGCTTTGGGGAATGTCCTGTTTGAAAAAAGGACTGCTTTTTTAAATGAATTCATACCAATTTTCAATAAACGTTACGCAGAGATCGCCAATAATAGAGAGCAGGTTTCCATTGAATATAAAAGCCGGTTATTCGAAAAATCCATATTAAAGCTGCTGGAAGAAAACCTTCAGAAAGATATGATCTTGCAATATACCGGTGTTGGAGTGCATAAAGACGATCTGAGTTTTGAAATTGAAGGGCATCCAATTAAAAAATTCGGTTCCCAGGGACAGCAAAAATCATTTTTGATCGCACTTAAACTGGCACAATTCGATTTTATTAAGAGTATAAGCAAGGGAAATCCCATATTGCTGCTGGATGATATTTTTGACAAACTGGACGAACAGCGGGTAGCGCATATAGTTGCCCTTGTCGCCGAAAACGGATTGGGGCAAATTTTTATAAGCGACACCCACGCCGAGAGGACTGAGAAAGTGGTAAAAGAAAGTAACCAATCTTATAAAATATTTAAATTATGAACAAGTATATAGGAGGCTTGATTTTAGCGTTCTTGATGGCAGGCTGCACCAATCAGGATCCCGCGGAGCATTTGGATCACCTTAACGGATATTGGGAAATTGAACGCGTGGAATTTTCAAAAGATTCTATTAGGGAATTCAAAATAAATGAAAATGTGGATTTTATTGATATTAAAGACGGAACCGGATTCAGAAAAAAAGTAAGGCCGGAATTTGACGGATCTTACACGGTAACCAATGATGAAGAAAAAGTAGTTGCCAAAATTGAAGAAGGAAAATTAAATTTATATTACACCACCCCTTTCGATTCCTGGAAGGAAACGGTTATCATGGCTGATGAAGACAAATTGAGCATCAAAAACAACAGAGGAATAATTTATCATTACCAACGGTTTACCCCACTTTTAAGCGATTATGAAGAAAAGAAACAACGAAAACATGAAGTTAAGTGAGGCATTGCAAAATTTTGTCTCCACCAATAAATTGCAAACCGGACTGGACAAGGTAAATGCAAGGGATGTATGGAACCAGGAAATGGGACCTGCAATAGAAAAATATACCACCGCCATTAAACTGGATGGCAGCACTCTTTATGTACAATTAAGTTCTTCGGTTTTAAGGGAAGAATTGAGTTATGGAAGGGAAAGAATAATAAACAGGCTTAATGAAGCACTCGGAAAAGTATTGATAAAAAAATTGGTGTTGCGGTAATCTAAGAATCCTGTTTTAAGTCCAACTCTCTTCTCAATGCCTTATTCACAAGTTTATTTAATGAAATTTTTTTAGACTTGGAACCGCCCATCTTTCCTTCCGACTTTAATTCTGAATAACTAAAACACTTCAATACTTTCATTAATTCAATCCAAGTAATCACTTGGCTGATTAAGTGGCCGTTGTATTAATGTATCAATTATAAGATGTTTTTTGCTTAAAAATAACCGAAAAACAACTTTTTAAAACAAAAAAACCACCTCATATAAGGTGGTTTTTTTAATTATTTATAATCCGGAATTATTAAAACAGTTCCCGTCCGGAGAAATGGAAAGCCGATTCAATTTCGGCATTTTCATCACTATCGCTACCATGAACCGCATTTTCAGCGATAGAGGTTGCATATTTATTCCTGATGGTTCCTTCCGCAGCTTCTGCAGGATTGGTAGCACCAATTAATGTTCTGAAATCATCAACCGCATTTTCTTTTTCCAACACCGCGGCAACAATTGGCCCGCGTGTCATAAATTCAACCAATTCTCCAAAAAACGGACGTTCTTTATGTACGGCATAAAAAGTTTGCGCGTCATGAAGGGTCATTTGGATCATTTTTAAAGCTACAATTCTAAAACCGGAAGTATTTATCTGTTCAAGGATTCCACCTATGTTTCCCTTTTCTACCGCATCGGGTTTTAGCATTGTAAAAGTTCTATTCTTTGCCATTTTATGGAATTTAAATTTTTGGTAAAAATAAGCAATAGAATGCTTTGTGCAAGTCAATTTATACTTTTCTCTAAAAACAATTAAATAATAGCCTCGATCCGCTTAAAATTTGTTTCATTTGTGATTAATTTTGCACTCACAAAAATAAAGATCCAAAATTTAAGTAAATAGTATAAAATTGTATCTTTACCCCTTATTATGATAGAACAAAGTATTTTAGAGATTACCTCCGACCTTTCCCGAGCCAACAAAATTGTCATTGTTCCTCATAAAGGACCCGATGGAGATGCCATTGGTTCCTGCCTGGCACTTTACCATTTTTTAAAAGAAAAAGGACATAGCGTCCAGGTAATTGCCCCGAATGATTTTCCTCAATTTTTAAAATGGCTTCCCGGAAGTGAAGAGATCTTGATTTACGAGAACAAACTTGAACAGTGCGATAAATTAATTGAAGAGGCCGAGATTGTTTTCACTTTAGATTTTAATATGCTGAACAGGGCCGGTGATATGGTAGATGTTTTAACAGCTTCCAATGCCAGTTTTATAATGATAGACCATCATCCGGAACCTTCGGATTATGCAAATCATACTTATAGTGATTCCACTATGAGTTCCACCTGCCAGATGGTTTATAAGTTTATTCATAAGCTGCACGGTTTGAAATTAATAACACCGGAAATCGCAACCTGTTTATATACGGGAATTATGACCGATACGGGCTCCTTTAAATACAGGTCAACTACCAGTGAAACCCATCGCGTTATAGCCGATTTGATCGATAAAGGCGCCGATAACGCAAAAATCCAGAATTTAATTTATGATACATTTTCAGAAAGCCGGATGCGACTTTTGGGGGTTGCCTTACAAAACCTCAGAGTAAACAAGGAATTAAAAACAGCCTATATCACACTTTCTCAGGAAGAACTGGATAATAATAATTTCAGAAAAGGAGATACCGAAGGTTTTGTGAATTATGGTTTATCGTTGGAAGGAATTGTTTTCGCGGCGATTTTTATCGAACATAAAGTCGAAGGCATCATAAAAATAAGTTTCAGGTCTAAAGGAACCTTTTCGGCAAACGATTTTGCACGGGCCCATTTTAATGGTGGCGGGCATTTAAATGCTGCCGGCGGTAAAAGCGATCTAAGCCTTGAAAATACAGAAATAAAATTCAACAGCATTATACACGAATACCGGGAACGGCTAATAAGTTTATGAAGCAATCAACCCTTTATTTAATCCTTTTGATCATTAATCTGGCAGGTTGTAAATCACCTGAAGCCCGGCGACCGGTTACTCAAAATTCCGGTTCTTTTATCAATGAATCGATCATGCGCAACCGGGATTTGATAGCCCAGGAGGAAGCTGAGATCTTAAAATTGATCGAAAAAGATCCTACCACAGAATATATTGCTTCAAATAATGGATTTTGGTATTATTACAACAAAAAATCCACCGATTCCATTAAAACTGAATTCCCAAAATTTAAAGATATTGTAAAGTTTGACTATACCATAAAATCCCTTTACGGGGATGTTATTTATGACCAGAGCGAATTGCCAACCAAAACCTACGCGATAGATCAGGAAGAACTTTTTAGTGGCCTACGGGAAGGTTTAAAACTGATGAAGGAAGGCGAAGTGGTTACCTTTATATTTCCTTCACATAAAGCCTTCGGTTATTACGGCGACAAAAATAAAATAGGTGCCAATGTGCCCATAATCACTACAGTAAGTCTGTATTCAATAATTCACGAAACCAAAAACAATTCCAAAAACTGATATGAAAAAATTAAACATGCTTTTTGTTTGTGCCATTTTAATTGGCCTTGTAGGCTGTAAAGACGATTACCCTGATTTAGAAGACGGCCTTTACGCTGAATTCAATACCAATAAAGGCTCGTTTATAGCCCAATTGTATTTCCAGGAAACTCCCATAACTGTCGCCAATTTTGTTTCACTCGCTGAAGGAAAAACCCACAAAATGTTGGACAGCGCCTATCAGAAAAAGAAGTTTTACGACGGACTTATTTTTCACCGCGTGATCAAAGATTTTATGATCCAGGGTGGAGATCCTGCCGGGACCGGAAGCGGCAATCCGGGATATGTATTTCCCGATGAAATTGTTGACTCTTTGAGCCATGATTCCAAAGGAATATTATCTATGGCCAATGCCGGCGCGGGAACAAACGGAAGCCAGTTTTTTATAACCCTTAAGGAAACTCCCTGGTTAGACGGGAAACACACGATTTTTGGAAAAGTTGTTCAAGGCCTGGAAGTAATAGACAGTATTGGGCAAGTGCCAACTGCCGGAGCAGATAAGCCGGTTGAGGATGTGGTGATAGAAACCCTGAACATAATCAGAAAAGGAAAAGCTGCCAAAAATTTCGATGCTCCAAAAGTTTTTGAAACTAAGTTAGCCGAAGAAAAAGCAAAACAAGAAGAAGCTACAAAAAAACAGGATGAAGCTAAAAAAGGCAATGCCGAAAAATTTGAAGCCTTCAAAGCTGATATAGTGGAACTGGAAAGCGGTTTGAAGATCCACTTTTTGAAAAAAGCTGATGGAACAAAACCAAAAGCCGGGGATATGGTACAGGTACATTACGCAGGGTATTTTGCAGATGGAACCCTGTTTGACACCAGTATTGAAGAAGTTGCCGTAAACGCAGGGATTTTCAATCAACAACGAAAAGACCAGGTAGGATATAAACCTATGCTTGTTCCTTATGGTCCCGAAGCAAAGATGATCCCGGGTTTTAAAGAAGGATTGCAACAAATGAACGTGGGAGATAAAGCCATTTTGTACATACCTGCTCATTTGGCATATGGCGAAAGAGGCGCAGGGAATGTAATCCCACCTAATACCGATCTAATCTTTGAATTGGAAATGGTGGGAATTCAGGAATAAACATTTCTCAATACAAACTAAAAAGCGGCTGTCAAATTACTTTGACAGCCGCTTTACTTTTATAAATATCCGTTTAATTTTTCTGTGGTATGTTTTTTAAAATTTCCAGTAAAAATTTCCAGTATTTTTGAGCTGAAGAGATACTCGCCCTTTCATCGGGAGAATGTGCGCCTCGTATGGTAGGACCAAAAGAGATCATATCCATTTCAGGATAATGCTGACCAATAATCCCGCATTCCAGACCGGCGTGGCAGGCAGCGATATCCGCTTTTTCATGGTGCATCTTTTCGTATAGTTCACCCAAAACCGTCAATATAGCAGAATCCCTGTTTGGCGCCCATCCCGGGTAATCACCGGAAAGTTCTACATTGCAGCCTGCAAGTTCAAATGCAGATCTCAAACTATTTGCCAAATCGTCTTTAGAAGATTCAACAGAAGATCTGGTTAGGCATTTTATTCCTATTTTACCTTCTTTAACTTCAATTTTTGCAATATTATTGGAAGTTTCCACCAAACCTTCAATTTCAGGGCTCATCCTGTAAACCCCGTTGTGGGCGGCATAAACACCTTTCAGCAAAGCTTCCTGGGCGGCTTCCTCCATCACCTTTTCCGGAACAGCGGTTTCTGTGATCTCCAATTCTAAATTGGGTTCCAATTGGGCAAATTCGGTTTTAATCGTATCCATGATTTCATTGGCTTCATATTTAAAAGCCTTCACTTGTAAATCATCTACCGTAACAATTGCTTCACTTTCCCTGGGGATAGCATTTCGAAGGCTACCTCCAATGATCTGGGAAATCCGTAATCCGTAATTTTCGTTTGCATCAAAGAGCAAACGGTTCATGAATTTATTGGCATTGCCAAGACCTTTTATGATATCCATTCCGGAATGTCCGCCTTGCAAACCTTGTAGGGTGATTTTAAAAGCGGCAGAACCTTCAGGTGTATTTTCTTCAAGGTAAGATCTGGAAGCAGTTACATCTACGCCACCGGCACATCCAATTCCTATTTCATCGTCTTCTTCTGTATCCAGGTTCAAAAGGATCTCTCCTTTAAGCAATCCCTCTTCCAAGCCTTTTGCGCCCGTCATTCCGGTTTCTTCATCTATAGTAAACAAGGCTTCCAAGGCAGGATGTTCAATAGTATCGCTTTCCAGAATTGCCATAATACTCGCAACACCAAGACCGTTGTCTGCACCAAGGGTTGTTCCTTTGGCCCGGACCCAATCTCCATCAACATACATATCTATTCCCTGGGTGTCAAAATTGAAATTGGTACTGCTGTTTTTTTGGTGCACCATATCCAAGTGTGACTGTAAAACCACAGGTTTCCTGTTTTCCATACCTTTGGTTGCAGGTTTTTTAATAATTACGTTACCTACCTTGTCAACAAGGGTTTCCAATTTCAAATGCTTACCAAAATTTTTTATAAATTCAATTACCCGTTCTTCTTTCTTCGAAGGTCGTGGTACTTCGTTCAAATCGGCAAAATTGCTCCAGAGATTTTTTGGCTCTTGGGCTCTTATTTCTTCATTCATATATAGATATTTAATAATTCGGTAATTTCACAAAGATATTGGTAATTAACAAAGCACGAAAATTTGTTCCTCCTTTATTAGTTTGTAATTTTAACCCGTGAAAAATAAAGCCGGAATCATTTTAGCCATTTTACTGCCACTGCAATATGTGGCGATCAGGATCATTTCCGGTTATCCAACCTTTATCGAAAACTGGTACAGCACCGGATTGTATCCCCATATTTCAAAGATTATGCGGTTTTCCCTGGGGGTATTACCATTTTCCCTGGGAGATCTGTTGTATACTTTTTTGATTTTTTCCATTATTAGATGGATCGTAATCAGGATTAATACCAGGTTCAAAAATCCGCGGAAATGGGTGATTGATTTTTTCGCCATATTCTCGATTATTTATTTTTGTTTTCATCTGTTTTGGGGATTGAATTATTACCGGTTGCCACTTCACAAAACACTAAAAATAAAAAACACTTATACTACTGAAGAACTGGTATTGCTTACCGAAACCCTTATTAAAAGATCTAATGAGGTACATCGTGAACTGATGCATAACGATTCGTCTTTAGTGCCCTATAATTTTAGAAAGACCGAAATTCTCAAAAAAACCATTGACGGATTTGATTTCCTAAGCACCGAATATCCCAAACTTACTTATCACGGAAAAAGTTTAAAACCCTCTTTATATAGCATTCCCCTAACTTATATGGGATTTAACGGATATTTAAATCCGCTCACGAATGAAGCCCAAGTAAATACGCAAATAATAAATTATAAACTCCCCACTACCGCAAGTCATGAAATTGGTCATCAATTGGGTTTTGCCAAAGAAAATGAAGCCAACTTTATAGCTTGCCTGGCCACGATAAAACATCCAAATCCATATTTCCGGTATTCCGGATTGACCTTTGCCCTTCGGTATTGTTTAAACGAATTATATATCCGGGATTGCAATAAGGCCGAAACTTTATTAAAGACCATCAACCCCGGGATTATGGCAAATTATAAGGAGGTTCGGGAATTCTGGATACTTCATCAAAATCCATTCGAATTTATTTTTCAATTCACCTACAGCGGTTTTTTAAAAGCCAATAACCAAGAGGATGGTATGAAAAGCTATAGTTATGTTGTGGCCCTTTTAGTTAATTATTTTGATGATGAGGAGAATGCGTTTTAGATCTTATCGCTAATTATTAAAATTTTCTTAAATTTCAGCTTTTAAAAATTTCAGAATAAATCCATTCATTAACCCCATTCATTTATGAAATTCAAATTTCTAATGCTCATCCTCATTCTGGCAGTTTTTGGCATTCAGGCACAGGAATATTTTCCGCAAAACGACGGCGTAAAATCGGTCAATACCAATTACACTGTTTTCAAAAATGCGAAGATCCATATAGACCCCAATATGGTTATAGAAAACGGAATGTTTGCCATTAAAAACGGTAAGATCACTGCAATTGGCAAATCCATCAGCATTCCGGAAAACTCTATACAAATAGATCTGGAAGGAAAAGAAGTTTATCCTTCCTTTATTGATATCTACAGCGAGTTTGGAATTAATAAACCCGTAAAAGCTGAAAACGACAATAACCAACCACAATACGATGCAGGAAGGGAAGGATATTACTGGAATGATCATATTCGTCCCGAAACCAGCTCTGCAAAGCTTTTTACATTCGATAAAGCTGACGCAGAAAAACTTCAGAAAATCGGATTTGGGGCAGTAAACACACATTTCCCAGACGGAATTATTCGCGGGACCGGAATGTTGGTCACCTTAAATACCGAAGGAAAAGAGGGGGACAGGATCCTTAAAGATCGCTCAGCCCAATACCTATCCTTTGATAAAAGTGTTCAATCCCGCCAATCCTACCCTACTTCCATTATGGGCGCTATGGCTTTGCTGCGCCAAACCTATTTGGATGCCAACTGGTATACCAAGGGAAATGCACAATATAACGATCTTTCACTGGAAGCATTGAGCAAAAACAAAGACCTTGTACAGATCTTCAAAACCGATAACCTGTTGGATGTATTGCGGGCAGATAAGGTTGGGGACGAATTTGGAATTCAATATGTGATCTTTGGAAGCGGAAACGAATTTGAAGGCCTGAAAGAAGTAAAAAACACCAATGCTACCTTAATAATCCCTCTGGATTTTCCCGATGCTTATGATGTAGAAAATCCTTTTTTGGCCAACTATGTGAGTTTGCAGGATATGAAACGTTGGAATCAGGCACCGGCCAATTTGAACATGCTGGCACAAAATGAGATCCCTTTTGTTTTGACTGCCTACAATTTAAAAGATGAGAAAAAATTTAAAACCAATCTCTTAAAAGCGATTTCTTACGGCCTTGATAAAAAAGCAGCGTTGGCTGCCTTAACAACCACTCCTGCCAAAATTTTAGGCCAGGAAAATAAACTGGGCGTTTTAAAAGAAGGCGCCTGGGCAAATTTCCTGATTACCTCCGGGGATTTTTTTGAGGAAGAAACCATTTTATATGAAAATTGGGTACAAGGACAAAGAAAAGTGCTTGAAAACATAAATAGAGTGAACCTTGTGGGCAATTATAAATTAAAGGTTTCCGGAAATGAATATGATCTAAAGATCACCGGAAAACCGGGCTCACCAAAAGTTGAAGTGAAACTGGCAGAAACCAAGATCAGGTCGAAAATTACTTATGAGGATACCTGGTTGAATTTACTGCTTGCTTCCGTAGACACCACAAAAACCGAATTTATAAGATTAGTAGCAAAAATTCCTGCAAAAACCGATCAAATTTCGGGAAAAGCTATTCTGAACAATGGATCCGAAACTACTTTTACGGCTATAAAAACAGGGGATGCTAGCAGTTTGGATGATAAAAAGAAAAATGACATATATGATGTCCTGCCCGTAAGTTTTCCAAATATGGCATATGGTTTTGATGTTCTTCCGAAACAAGAAAACATTTTATTTAAAAATGCGACAGTTTGGACCAATACAAAAGATGGTGTTCTGAAAAACACCGATGTGTTGATCCAAAACGGAAAGATCTTCGAAATAGGAAAGAGTTTAAATGCCGGAAATGCAAGGGTGATAGATGCTACCGGAAAGCACCTGACTTCCGGAATTATAGACGAACATTCACATATTGCGGGTTCCTCCATCAATGAATCCGGTCAAAACTCCAGCGCTGAGGTAAGTATGGAAGATGCCATCGATCCAACTGATATCAATATTTACAGAAACCTTGCCGGAGGAGTTACAACAGTTCAGTTATTGCACGGTTCGGCCAACCCAATTGGCGGGCGTTCAGCTATATTAAGGTTAAAATGGGGTTCCACTGCCAATGACATGATTTTTGAAGCAGCTCCAAAATTTATCAAATTTGCATTGGGCGAAAACGTAAAACAATCCAATTGGGGAAGCACCAGCCGATTCCCCCAATCAAGAATGGGCGTGGAACAGGTTTATATGGACTATTTCAGCCGGGCAAAGAATTATGAAGAGACAAAGAAAAGCGATAAAAATTTCAGAAAAGATATCGAAATGGAGACCCTGGTGGAAATCCTGAACGGGGAACGTTTTATTACCTGCCATTCCTATGTTCAAAGCGAGATCAATATGCTAATGAAGGTCGCTGAGTCTTTCGGCTTCAGGATCAATACTTTTACCCACATTCTGGAGGGATATAAAGTGGCCGATAAAATGAAAGAACACGGGGTGGGTGCTTCCACTTTTTCTGATTGGTGGGCATATAAATACGAAGTAAAAGATGCAATTCCGTACAATGCCGCGATAATGCACGATGCCGGGCTCACGGTGGCCATAAACAGTGATGATAGTGAAATGAGCCGCAGGTTGAATCAGGAAGCTGCAAAAAGCGTTAAATACGGTGATGTCCCGGAAGAGGAAGCCTGGAAATTTGTAACCCTGAATCCGGCAAAACTCCTGCATATAGATCAATATGTAGGCAGCATTCAACCCGGAAAAGATGCCGATGTGGTTCTATGGACAGGCCATCCCTTATCGGTTTATTCAAAAGCCGAAAAAACCTTAATTGAAGGAGTTGTTTATTTTGATTTGGAAAAAGATCTAAAAATGCGGGAAGATATTGCCCGTCAAAAGAATTTGTTGACGGGACAAATGCTTCAGGAAAAAAACAAAGGCGAAAAAACCAAACCTGTTGTTAAAAAAGAGGAGCAAGATATTCACTGTGACACCCTGGAAATTTATTAATTGAAAAGCCATGAAAAATTTTAAAATAATACTAGTAATCGCAATAATAGCTCTCTCAGAAAGCCTATATGCGCAACAAACCCCGGCGCCAAAACAAACTGAAGCGGTAACCATAGTTGGTGCTACTGCTCATATTGGGAACGGGCAAACAATAGAATACAGTTTGATAATTTTTGAAAATGGAAAACTGACCCAGGTCCTGGATGCCAGAACTACCAAAATGGCATATCGCGGGAAAATCATCAATGCCGAAGGGAAACACATATATCCAGGATTTATAGCTCCAAATACCACCTTAGGTTTGGTAGAAATCGCCGCAGTAAGATCTACGCATGATCAGAAAGAAATTGGGGAAATGTTGCCTCATATAAGAAGTTTGATCGCTTATAATGCTGAAAGTGGTATTGTAGAAAGTATGAGGCCTAACGGGGTATTAATTGGGCAGATCACTCCCAGGGGAGGAACCATTTCAGGAACATCTTCGGTTGTACAATTTGATGCCTGGAATTGGGAAGATGCCGTGATAAAGGAGGATGATGGTTTGCATATCAACTGGCCAAACAGTTTCACCCGAGGCAAATGGTGGGAAGGTGAAGAACGGGGAATGAAGATCAACAAAAAATATGAAGAAGAGGTTTCAAAACTCTCTCGTTTTTTCAACGATTCCAAAGCGTATTTGGCAGGAAACCAAAAGAAAACGCATTTGCCTTATAAAGCCATGGAAAACGTGTTTACAGGTAAAAAAAAGGTATTTGTGCACGTAGATGGCGAAAAAGAAATTTTGGATGCCATTCAGTTTAAAAAAGATCAGAATTTAACAAAGATGGTACTTGTAGGTGCCTATGATGCCCATAAAATTGCAGATAAACTCAAGGAAAACAATATTTCCGTACTCGCGCAACGCCCCCACAGCAAGCCAAACCAGGATGATGACGATTATGATCTCACCTATAAAACGGCAAAAATACTTCAGGAAAAAGGAGTTTTGGTAGGACTGGAAAGCAGCGGACAGATGGAAACCATGAATACACGGAATTTACCCTTTTATGCAGGTACCGTTGCCGCAAATGGAATGGATAAGGAAGAAGCATTAAAACTGATTACTTCGAACACGGCTAAAATATTGGGGATAGATACAATTGTTGGCACTCTGGAACCGGGGAAAGATGCCACATTGTTTATCAGTGAAGGGGATGCTTTGGATATGAGGACCAATAAGCTAACTCACGCCTTTATTCAAGGCAGGGAAATAAGTTTGGACAGCCATCAAACCAAATTGTATAAACGCTATTCCAACAAATATAAATCTCAGAAGAAATAATTGACACAAGCCTACCAGGATTAATTAACAAAACATCGAACCCTGCCAGGATTTTTGAGCACCAACTTTTCCAAAGTTTTTTACTTTGGAAAAGTTGTGATCGGGAAAAGGGTAGAGTTAAATATTCAGGATGGTGGCGAGATCAGTTTATTCTTTTCAATCTTAAAATACTACCAAACCTAACAGATTTTTGAAATTTGTTAGGTTTTTAAGTCTTATAAAAAATCAGTTCGCTAAATATTCTTAGGATATTTATATTTGCGGGAATTTATATCTGCTTAATTTTGCATTATGTTTAAACAAATTTCAAGTTCTCAAAATCCGGCTATTAAAAGGCTTTTTCAACTTCAGGAAAAATCACGCGCCAGGAAAAAAGAAGGGGTTTTTATAGTTGAAGGAATTCGGGAGATCTCACTCGCGCTTAAAGGGGGATTTGAAATTTCGGAACTTTATTTTTGCGTCGAATTGTTCTCAGAAGAACAAATTTCAACGCTACTTAAAAACAACAGATTTCAGGCCGAGGTTACCGAAATTTCCAACGAAGTTTACAATAAAATTGCATATCGCGGCAGTACCGAAGGACTTATGGCTGTTGTAAAATCCAAGGATCTGAGTTTGGATAATCTTCAGTTAAATTCAAATAATTTGCTGATATTGGTTGCCGAAGCTCCTGAAAAACCGGGAAATATAGGTGCATTGTTGCGTACGGCCGATGCCGCAAATGTCGATGCAGTTTTAATCGCCAATCCGAAAACAGATCTGTTCAATCCCAATATTATTCGTTCCAGTGTGGGATGTGTGTTTACCAATAAACTAGCGGTGGGAAGCACTTCAGAAATAATTGAATTTTTAAGGGAAAGGAAAGTGGCCATTTATGCTGCTGCCTTACAGGCTTCAAAAAATTACAGTGAGATGAGTTTCACAAATTCCTGCGCCATTGTGGTGGGAACCGAGGATACCGGATTAAGTGAGGAATGGCTCAAAAATTCTACTCAAAACATCATCATACCTATGCAGGGGGAGATTGATTCCATGAATGTTTCGGTAGCAGCGGGAATCCTTATTTTTGAGGCAAAAAGACAACGGGGTTTTGAAGTACGAAGAGAAAAAAGAATATAGAACATAAAAAAGAGATTTTTTTTGTCGTGTAATGTGATGCAGTAACGAAGTGATGTTGCGATGAAGTAAAAAAGGAAACAAGAGCCAGGAACCAAGACTAAAAAAATCAGAAGAAAAAGATAGTCACATAAAAAATTAAAACGTTCGTGCACCTTCCTGCCGGCAGGAAGGTTGGTGGCTAAAAATACTTAACAAGAATCTATAATAGATGTATCAAATTTATTTTAAAATCAATAATAACCATTAAAAATCATAAAAATTGAATCCTGAAACCTTATTCTATATTATAATTGCTATTATTATAATCGATTTTGCTGTCGATAAAATACTCGAGGCACTTAATGCCCGGCATTTTAACGATCCTGTTCCCCAAGAATTACAGGATGTTTACAATGAAACTGAATACAAAAAATCGCAGCGCTATAATAAAGAAAATTATACATTCGGACTGATCACTTCCACTTTTTCTTTGCTGTTAATGCTTGCTTTTTTGTTTTTTGATGGGTTTGCTTATGTAGATTCCCTTGCCAGGGGTTTTTCTGATGATCCTATTCTTATCACCCTGATGTTTTTTGGAATCATCATGTTTGCGAGTGATATACTAACCTTGCCATTTTCCTGGTACAGCACTTTTGTGATCGAAGAAAAATACGGATTCAATAAAACCACAAAAAGAACTTTTTTTACAGACAAGTTGAAATCCTGGGCGCTGTTGGCAATTGTTGGGGGAGGTATTTTAGCGCTTATAGTGTGGTTTTATCAAATTACAGATAAAGATTTCTGGTGGTACACATGGATCCTGGTCATAATTTTTACCCTTTTTGTAAATATGTTTTATGCAAAATTAATTGTACCGCTTTTTAACAAACAAACCCCGCTACCGGAAGGATCCCTGCGGACCAAAATTGAAAACTATGCGCAAAAGGTCGGTTTTAAATTGGATAATATTTTTGTGATAGACGGCTCAAAGCGCAGCACCAAAGCAAATGCTTATTTTTCAGGTTTCGGAAAGGAAAAAAGGATCACACTGTACGACACCTTGATAAAGGATTTGGAAGAAGAAGAAATTTTAAGTGTGCTGGCTCATGAAGTTGGACATTATAAGAAGAAGCATATTTTCGCAAATCTGGCCGCTTCCATTATTACCACCGGATTTACTCTTTGGTTGCTGTCACTGTTCATAGGAAACCCTTTGCTTTCTCAGGCTTTGGGGGTTACCCGTCCAAGTTTTCATATAGCTTTAATAGCATTCGGGATATTATACAGTCCGATTTCAGAGATTACCGGTTTAATAATGAATTATCTTTCCAGGAAGTTTGAATACCAGGCCGATAATTATGCGAAAAACACCTACAATGCCCAAGCCTTGATCTCCAGTTTAAAGAAGTTGTCAAAAACCAGCCTTAGCAATCTAACTCCACACAAAGCTTATGTTTTTATGAACTACTCCCACCCTACCCTTTTACAACGATATAAAAATTTGGGAAGAAATTTGTAGTTGTTTCTTTTCAATCTTAATCGTAATTTTAGGCCATGACAGAAGCGGTTTCAGAAAAGGAAAATAGAAATATTGCCCGGCAATACAAGGAGTTATTGCGCATTAGCTATCAAACTCTTTCTGACGATGATAAAAAATTGATCAGATTGGCTTTCGATACAGCCGTTGATGCGCATAAAGGACAGCGCCGTAAATCCGGTGAGGCTTATATTTTTCATCCTATTGCTGTTGCTAAAATCGTCGCTTCTGAAATAGGTTTGGATGCCACTTCCATAGCTGCCGCCCTACTTCATGATGTGGTGGAGGACACAAAATATACTCTTGAGGATATTGAGCGTATGTTTGGAAAAACCGTGGCACGAATTGTAGACGGTCTTACCAAGATCGCACATTTAAAAAAGGATAAGGATGTTTCCATGCAGGCAGAAAACTTCAGGAAAATGTTGCTTACCCTTAACGATGACATCAGGGTGATTATCATAAAAATTGCTGACAGGTTGCACAATATGCAAACCATGGAATCCATGCAACCTGACAAACAGGAAAAAATTGCTTCAGAAACCTTATACATATATGCACCCCTCGCCCATAGAATAGGACTTTACAGTATAAAAACCGAACTGGAGGACCTTTCCTTAAAATACACCGAGCCTGATGTATATAATGATATCCTCGTCAAGATCAGGGAAAGTAAGGAAGAGCAGGATGCTTATATACAGGATTTCAACAAGGTGATCAAGGATTCTTTAGACCAGGAAAAGCTGGATTACATAATCAAAGGACGTCCCAAATCCATTTTCTCCATCAGGAAAAAAATGCAGGCCCAAAATATCAGTTTTGATGAGGTTTTCGATAAGTTCGCTGTCCGGATTATCTACAAAAGTGATCTTGCCAATGAGAAGTTCCTTGCCTGGAAGATTTATTCCATAGTTACAGATCACTTTCGGCCTAACCCAATAAGATTACGGGACTGGATCTCATCTCCCAAATCTACCGGTTATGAGGCTCTTCATATTACCGTTATGGGTCCAAAAGGAAGATGGGTTGAAGTGCAAATTAGAAGTGAGCGCATGAACGAATTGGCCGAAAAAGGTTATGCCGCCCACTATAAATATAAGCACGGACAGGAGAAGGAGGAAAAAGGAATGGAAGAATGGCTTAACCGATTAAAGGAAGCACTGGAAAATTCCGAAGCCAATGCCGTAGATTTTGTTGAACAGTTTAAACTGAATTTATATTCCAAGGAAATATTTGTCTTTACCCCGCAGGGAGATTTAAAATCCTTACCTAAAGGGGCAACCCCGCTGGATTTCGCTTTTAGCATCCATTCACAAATAGGGCTGCATACCAGGGGAGCGAAAGTAAATAACAAATTGGTGCCTTTAAGTCATGAGCTGCAAAATGGGGATCAAATAGAAATTATTACCTCTAAAAATGCAAAACCTAACATTAACTGGCTCGATTTTGCTACATCTGCCAGGGCCAGGGCAAAAATAAAATCCTCACTAAGGGAAGAAAAGAAAGAGATCGCCGAAGAAGGAAAAGCGATTCTGGCCAGGAAACTCAAAGCCCAAAAGCTTGGTTTTAACGAAAAAATGATCAATGAACTGGTGATCTATTTCAAATTAAAAACCAGTCTTGACCTTTTTTACCGCGTAGGAATAGGTAAAATCGACAATACCAAGTTAAAGGAATTTACGGCCTCCAGAAGCAATGCTTTTGTGAGCTATATCAAAAGTAAAATCAAGAAACCCTCAATAGCCGAGGATCTCAACAAGGATGAATTCACATCCAAATATGATCAATTGGTATTTGGAAAAGAAGAAGAACCTCTGGATTATAAATTGGCCAGTTGCTGCAATCCCATCCCGGGGGATAGCGTTTTTGGATTTGTAACTGTAAGTGAAGGACTTAAAGTGCATAAAAAAGATTGCCCAAATGCAATTCAACTTCAAAGCAATTATTCCTACCGGATTATGCCGG
>Ga0307486_1000710_pt1 | contig 28542 bp, 30 predicted proteins | sample CBIW02metaG_FD_203663 | JGI IMG/M metagenome (GOLD analysis project Ga0307486, IMG submission 203663) | Sea-ice brine microbial communities from Beaufort Sea near Barrow, Alaska, United States - CBIW 0.2 | ecosystem: Environmental > Aquatic > Marine > Coastal | place: USA: Alaska | collected... | reverse complement strand
TGTCCTACCTAACAAATCTTACCTCCTAAAAACAAACTAATCCCCATATATGGCTAACCGGCAAAGAACCGGTTTAGTCAACAGTGCGTTCATGTTGGGCCGTACCGGCCACACGAACGCTTAGTTATTGTAGAATTTTATCTAGCCAATATAATCTAAAATAATTAAAAATTACCGTTTGTCGTAAAAAATAAGCGTTTTATCGAATATTATTTTAAGAAGAATAGAAAAATACATACACCGAAATAATAATGCATAACATTGAAAAAGCACTGAAAAGAACTATAAGTAATGCTTTGTTACTATATGAATTTTCCTGTTGTGGTTTATTTATCTCCCTGTGAATTTGTAGGAGTGTATTTTCTCTTTCTATAGTTTTTCCTGCAGAAGTAGCTGAAAGTTGATGGTAGGCAATCCCGGCCTGCATATTTATTTTACGGAAGGGAGTATTCCTTAGTGACTTCACCGTTGTTAAATGTTGGCTTTGATGAAAGAGGGTAACTAGCCGTAAGCCAAAAACAACAATGGTATCATTGGTAGATTTAAGTAGATAACCAAAATCCGGCACCTCGCTTATATTAGCTTCTTTAATAGATTCCAGCAGATTTAATTGAATCCAGTCGTTTAGAGGTTCTGTATAATTTTCCAGTAGAGTTAGACCTTTTAAACCACTAAGGTGAATCACCTCAATAAGAGCAACCATTTTAAGAGTGTCATTATTGGACCTGGTATATTCCAGAATAATAGGGACCGCTTTTTTTATTTCCATTTCCCCCAGCTCCTGTATTCCGGCACATTTAATTTCCCATCTTCTGCTTCGTATTTTTGAGTAAGAGAGCTGTATTAACCTGAAATCTGTATAACATTTCCGTATATTTAAAGCAATTTCACCGCCATAAAGCCGGTGAAGCTTAATAAGCTCTTTGAGGAATTGCCTCTTGTACAGTTTTCGTCTCCAGTTTCTCTTAAATAAGGGATCATTTTGAAAATCCTGGAGGGTAGCTCCGTCAAAAGCAATGGAAAAAAGTGTTTGGTTGATATGAGCGGTATTTTTTTTTCGGTATATTTCTTTTCGAATTTTATTTAACCTGCTTGTAATTATTAAACTTACGAACAGGATGATTGTAAAAGAGAACAAAAGGATACAGAGGATAAGAAATATTTCTATATCCCGTAAGTCAGTGAAATATTTCCAAAAACCTTTCATTATTAAAACCTGAAAAAGTTTACTTTACTGGCCTCTTTAGAGAAATCTTCAGTTTCGATAAGGGAAGTAAGGATTTCTATGCGCACCTGTGTTCTAGTTAAGACAATTACACCCATCAGACCTAACCTAAGGAATAAATTCATATACCTTAAGATATGGGGATAAGTCGTTGTATTCTAGTATTAAGGACAGAGGGACTAAAGGGTTTGGAAATAAACTCACTGGCGCCAATAGCAAAGGCGTCCAGCTCTGTCTGTTCTATCCCCGAGGCGGTGAGTACTATAATCGGTGTTACCAGCTTAAGGTCATTCCGAATTATATGAATTAATTCCATACCCCCAATTTTCGGCATATTGAGATCTGTAATGATTAAATCAAAGGTTTCTGATTTTAAAAACTGAAGGGCTGCCTCTCCGTCTTTGGCGTGTTCAATCTCATAATTTTTTGCCTTTAAAAAGTAGGTGAGGGATTGCATGGTTAGCACGTCATCCTCTGCTAATAATATTTTCATGATGTAGGGATCATTTTTTAAACGTTTCAACCTCAGGTAGAAACTTTAATTACAAGATACAAATTCACGACATTAAATTGGATTAATAACATATTAAATAGGAAATAATTATTCATTTAAAGATTATTAAACTGCAGCCTATAGGACAAAATATGTAGGAATTACAAACCCCTTTTTAGCACGCACTTTAAAATAAAAAAAGGATTTCAGACTACTAATCTTTATGTTAAACCGATTTTTGGATGAGGTGTTGAAGGTTATGAAAAAAGAAAGATTTTAAAAATACTGAGGGTCTTTGCGACAAAAAAACCTAAAAAGGAAATGGAAATGAGAGCAAACAAAACTTAGGTTTTCTGAATCAGATAGAAGGAAAGACTAAAAAAAAATAGATAATATTAAGATTTTTATTCACTAATTTTTTGAAATTAAAAAACCTCACAGATCTCAAGTCTGTGAGGTTTTTATAATTATATGTTCCCTTCCTAAAAGGGAAAAAGTAACTTATTTCTTCTTAGGTTCAAAAACCGGTAATAATTGGCTGCTTACTTCGCCAAAACCAATTCGGCGGCCTTCGCTTTGGCAATATCCGCGCATAATTACTGTATCGTTATCTTCAATAAATTTACGTTCGCTGCCGTCCTTAAGTTTAATTGGTTTTTCACCTTTCCAGGAAAGTTCTAACATAGAACCGTAACTATCTGGTGTGCTCCCCGAAATAGTTCCCGAAGCCATCATATCTCCGGAATTCACCGGGCAACCATTTACGGTATGATGTGCTAACTGCTGACTCATATTCCAGTACATATGCTTGAAATTGGTTTTTGCCAGCGGGGTTTCTTCCGAATTTTCAGGTTTAAGGGAAACTTCAAGATTGATATCGAAACTTTTCTTCCCGGTACTTCTTAAATATGGAAATAATTCTACTTCCGGTTCCGGACTTTCAGTTCTAAAAGGCTCTAAAGCGTCTAAAGTAACAATCCAAGGTGAAATTGAGGAAGCAAAATTCTTTGCTAAAAATGGTCCTAAAGGCACATATTCCCAAACTTGAATATCTCTGGCACTCCAGTCATTAAAGATTACCATTCCAAAGATATAATCTTCGGCTTCGTCAATTGGAATAGGCTCTCCCAATACATTCGCATCTGTGGTTATAAAAGCCATTTCAACTTCAAAATCTACTCTTTTTGATGGACCAAAAACAGGAGTATCTGAATCTTTAGGTTTTGTTTGTCCTTGTGGGCGGTGAACCGGGATTCCACTTGGGATTATAGAAGAACTTCTTCCGTGGTAACCAACTGGAATGTGTAGCCAGTTTGGTAAGAGCGCGTTTTCCGGATCACGGAACATCGTACCTACATTTGTAGCGTGTTCTTTGCTCGAGTAGAAATCGGTGTAATCACCAACCTGAACCGGCATTTGCATTTCTATCTCATCTAACGTAAAAAGCACGCGGCTTCTATGCTCTCCATTATCCCTTAATTTGGCATTCTTAGCGTCAAAAATATCAGCGATTCGGTTACGAACCAGTCGCCAGGTTTTTTTTCCGTCAGAAATAAAATCGTTAAGGGTATCCTGTAAAAATATATCGTCGGTTAACGGAATTCCTTCAAAATAGCCCAGTTGATGCAAAGCGCCAAGGTCTATCGCAAAGTCTCCAATTCGGGAGCCTATGGTAATTACATCGTCCCGGGTTAGGAATACCCCAAAAGGAATATTCTGAATGGGGAAATCGGTATTTTCCGATGTTTCCAACCAGGTTTTTCTATTTGGGTCGTTAGCTGTAATGGGCATATAATTTTTGTTTTTATTAAGAAATCTAATCAATCCAAATATATTATTTTCCTGTTATTAACCGAATGTATTTCTTACTTTTGATGAATATTTAACGTAAACTTTTGAAATGCAACGAGACACCGAAATTTTTAATTTAATTGCGGAAGAAAAAGAACGCCAACTTAACGGACTTGAGTTAATAGCCAGTGAGAACTTTGTGAGTGAGCAGGTTTTAGAAGCTGCCGGCTCTGTTCTTACCAATAAATATGCTGAAGGCTACCCCGGCAAGCGCTATTACGGCGGTTGTGAAGTGGTAGATAAAGTAGAGCAACTAGCCATAGATCGTTTAAAGGAACTATTTAATGCTGAATATGCCAATGTGCAGCCCCACTCGGGTTCACAAGCTAATACCGCGGTATTTCATACCTGCCTGAATCCGGGGGATAAATTTTTAGGATTCGATCTTTCCCACGGTGGACATTTAACCCACGGTTCCCCTGTAAATTTCTCGGGAAAACTTTACAATCCTGTTTTCTATGGGGTAGATAAGGAATCCGGACTAATAGATTACGATCAGGTTGCTGAAATTGCCGAAAGAGAAAAACCTAAAATGATTATTGCCGGAGCTTCGGCATATTCAAGGGAGATTGATTATAAGAGATTTAGAGAGATTGCCGATAGTGTAGGAGCAATTCTGTTTGCAGATATAGCGCATCCAGCCGGCCTAATCGCCAAAGGACTAATTGGCGACCCAATGCCGCATTGCCATATTGTAACTTCAACCACGCACAAAACCCTTCGTGGGCCTCGTGGTGGAATTATAATGATGGGTAAAGATTTTGATAATCCTTTTGGCCAAAAGCTTAAAAATGGTAAACTCAAAAAGATGTCTACTTTGCTTAATAGCGGAATTTTCCCAGGAAATCAGGGTGGACCTTTAGAGCATATTATCGCTGCAAAGGCGGTTGCTTTTGGAGAAGCTTTAACCGATGAGTTTTTGCATTATACCGTACAGGTGAAAAAGAACGCTGCAAAACTAGCTGATATTTTTGTTGAAAAAGGATATGAAGTGATTTCAGGTGGAACCGATAATCATTGTATGCTTATTGACCTTAGAAATAAAAATGTAAGCGGAAAAGAGGCTGAAGAAGCATTAAGTAAAGCTGAAATTACTGTTAATAAAAATATGGTTCCTTTTGATGATAAATCACCTTTTGTAACTTCCGGAATTAGAATTGGTACAGCTGCAGTTACCACCCGCGGACTTATAGAAGCAGATATGCCTAAAATAGTGGACTTTATTGAACGCGTAATTACCAATATAGATAATGATAGTGAACTTGAAGCCGTAAAGCAGGAAGTAAAAGCTATGATGAAAGGAAAACCACTTTTTAAAATGTAATTCTTTTTATTAGAATAAATTTAAAAGCTTATTTGGAGCTAACGTCATCCTGAACTTGTTTCAGGATCTAAGATGAGAGGACTTCAAATAAGCTTTTTTATTTCCCAAGGGATTGAAGCAAAGAAAATCTATGTTAATGCTGAAAAACCTTCTTTAATTCCTCTGAAATCTTAGCAGGTCTTTTCTTTTTCTGATCCATAAGCGCCCAGGTGGTTTTTGCTTCTAACAAAACTTTTCCGGTTTCAGCATTCTTGATAATGACGTGGCGAACAGATTTTACGTGAGACGTTTCACCTACATAAGTTTGCAATAAGATCTTATCGCCCAAAAAAGCCTGCTGCTTATAACTGATTTCATGTTTTACGACTATCCAGAAGAATTTTTCATTTTGCTCCTTTGTAGCCCGGGCTTCCCAGTGCGCTTTCGCAACATCCTGAACCCATTGTACATACTGCACGTTATTCACGTGATTTTGCTCGTCTAAATGCCGTTCTTCAACTAAAAAACTTTGTTCAAATATTTCCGGGGTTTCAGCCATTATTTTTCGATTATTTCTACTTCAAAAATCTTATCCCAGTTTTTTCCGGTCACGTAAAGTTTGTTGGTATTCTGGTTATAGGCAATTCCGTTTAAAACGTGATTTTGAGAATCCAAATCTTCAAGATTAGATAAACGTTCCCGTAATCCCCTAAAATCTATCACCCCTTCTATTGCTCCGTTTTCAGGATTTATAATGGTAACACTGGGAAACTGGTAAGTATTGGCATAAATTTTTCCATCAACCCATTCCAATTCATTGAATTTTGAATAAATTTTGGTGTTGGTAGCCACTTGTATAAAATCTTTTTCAGCCAAAGTTTCCGCATCCAGAATCCAGATTTTTTCGGTACCATCGCTTTTATAAAGTTTTGTTCCGTCATTACATAAGCCCCAGCCTTCCTTGCTTTGGTTGTAGCCAAAAGTGCCGGTTTGTTCAAAATTATCGAGATTATAGATCAAACCTTCTTTTTTGCGCCAGGTAAGCAGGTAAAGTTTATTATCGAGAATGGTAAGTCCTTCGCCAAAATAAGTGTCTTCAAGGTTGATTTTATTTAGCACTTCTCCCGTTTCAAGATTTATTTTTCTTAGAGAAGAATTTCCGTATTGCCCGGTGCTTTCGTATAAAGTATCCTGATAAAATTCCAGGCCCTGGGTGTAGGCTTCGCTATCGTGCGGATATTCCTTAATTACCTTATAGGTATAAGCTTTTGGAGACTGGTTGTTTAAAACCTTAAGATTATCGCTAATGGTATCGGTTTCTCCTTCAGAAAAAACGATTGCTTCCAGTTTTTGACGTCCTAATTTTGTGTTTTCTAATGAAACAGAAAAAGAAGTTTCAGCTTTTAAAGTTCGAAGATACTCTTGCTGAAAATAAAGTTGAATAGAATCGATTTGACGGTCTTTCAAATTTTCGATAGAGCCTTCAATCGTTTCCCCCAACTTAAATTCGGTCTTATTTTCAGCGGTTTTCAACTTAAAATAAGAAGTTTTTTTATCGGAATTACTTCCGCAGGAAAAAATTATAAAGCCTAATAATAACAGAGACAGGAACTTAAATTTATTCATTCTTCTTTTGCATTAAATACCTTGCTAAAATACTTAATTCACTTCAAAAAATACTTGCGTAAAGTAGGAAAGATTGTATATTTGCAGCGGCAAGTCCCACACAACCAGCTCCTGCTGAATCCCCCAGGGCGGGAACGCAGCAAGGGTAGGCGGTCGTAGCGGTGTGATGTGGGGAGCTTGCCATTTTTTGTTTCTAAAGGTTCTAAATTTTATCGCATCTTTGCAGCCTATGAAAACAAATGCTTCTCCTCAAAAAGTAGTGCTTATTACCGGGGCTTCTTCCGGAATCGGAAAATCTATAGGCGAATATCTTTCAAAACAGAATTTCAAAGTTTACGGTACCAGCCGGAATCCTTCAAAAATATCCCATCCTCCTTTTGCAATGGTCGCTTTAGACGTAACCAAAAAAGAAACTATTGCTACAGCAATTGATCAAATAATTGCTGAACAAGGTAAAATTGATGTGCTTATCAATAATGCAGGAGTTGGGATTACCGGGCCAATCGAGGAAACGCCGGATGAAGAAATCGCTAAAGCTTTTGAAACCAATTATTTTGGACCTATAAAAGTTATAAAAGCGGTTTTACCTAATATGCGAAAGCAAAACAGCGGATTGATCATAAATATTACTTCTATCGCCGGTTATATGGGCTTGCCTTACCGCGGAATTTATTCGGCTTCAAAAGGAGCTTTAGAACTCACTACCGAAGCTTTTAGAATGGAATTAAAAGATTTTAATATTAAAATGACCAGTGTAGCGCCTGGCGATTTTGCCACCAATATCGCGGCAGGACGTTATCACGCACCTGTGCTGGAAGATTCTCCTTATAAAGAACCCTACGGTAATACCCTGAAATTAATGAACAAAGATGTTGATGCCGGGAAAGATCCTTTACTAATGGCTAAGGCCGTGCATAAGATTATTCAGGAAAAAGATCCTCGCGGGCATTATAAAGTTGGGGAAGTACTTCAGAAATTCTCAGTAGGTTTAAAACGAATTTTGCCCGATAAAGTTTATGAAAAGATGCTCCTAAAGCATTATAAGTTATAATTTTGCGAATACAACATATTAATAAACAACTATAGATTATGAAATTTTTTATTGATACTGCCAATCTTGATCAAATAAGGGAAGCCCAGGCACTTGGGGTTTTAGATGGTGTAACTACCAATCCGTCTTTAATGGCGAAAGAAGGAATTTCTGGAAAAGATAATATTTACAAGCATTATAGAGAAATTTGTGAGATTGTAGATGGTGATGTGAGTGCTGAGGTAATCGCTACCGATTTTGACGGAATAGTTAGAGAAGGTGAGGAGCTGGCAGAATTGCATGAGCAAATTATTGTAAAAGTTCCTATGATTAAAGAAGGGATTAAAGCAATTAAATACTTTAGCGACAACGGAATTAAAACCAACTGTACTTTAGTATTTTCTGCAGGACAGGCTTTATTGGCTGCAAAAGCGGGAGCAACTTATGTTTCTCCGTTTATTGGCCGTTTAGATGATATCTCTACCGATGGTCTAAACCTTATTGAAGATATCAGGTTGATATATGATAACTACGGTTTTGAAACTGAAATACTTGCAGCATCTATACGTCATTCTATGCACGTTTTGGAATGCGCTAAGTTAGGTGCCGATGTTATGACCGGGCCACTTTCTTCTATTGAAGGTTTATTAAAACACCCACTTACCGATATTGGCTTAGAAAAATTTCTTGCTGATTATAAGAAGGGGAATCAGTAAGATTTTGCTGAATAAAATTAGCTCCCCTCCTTTAAAAGGGGGGGTGAATTAAGCTTTTCTGAAGAAAGGGGTGGTTAAAATGCAGAAATAAGGTTTGGAGAACCCCTCCGACCTGCGGCCACCTCCCCTTAAAATAAGGGGAGGAGCGAAAAATATTTTAAACAGCCTTTTTTAATTATTCAAAAACTCCAGGATTCGCCTTTCAAAATTTGGCGTGTTGAGTTGTGCTTCCCCATTTATTATATTTCCGTTGGTGTCCAGGAAAATGAGTTTATTGAGGTAATTTTTAAGCAAATTCATATTGACGCTAGGAGAGTTTAATTTGTATTCCCTGTCTTTATCCATACTATAAATTTCCACAGTATTTTTCCAGGATTGGTTAGAATCTTCATCAATATTTATTCCTACAAACTCCAGTTCCGGGTATTTCTGTCTTAAGTTAAAAATAATGGAATGTTGCCATTTAAAATGTTCAGGGGCTTCCATAGACCAGTGGTAGGTTACAATCGGTTTATTTGAAATTTCCTTTATGGGAACTATTTCATCCTTTAAATTTACCAAAGCTAAATCACCAATATTATTTCCGGGAATTAAGCTTTTTTGTATACCGGCCATTTGCTTTAGGTCAGGAAGATTTTGTCCGTTAAACTCAATATCCTCCAGGATACCGAGAATACTATCAATCTTTTCAGCATTACTGGAGAATACCAAGCCCTGAATTGCCAGGCGATTTATAAAAATATTCTTGATCTCATCCTTATCAATTAAGGAATCGGCAAGATTAATTCTAAACTTAATATTATCTACCGAATGAAGTTCAAAGCAATCAGAATTAGTATTGAATTCTTGCAGACATCTTTCAATAGAACGGGTTCTTAAGTAATCTTCAATAAAATTAAGATAGCCATAGTATTCTTTTAACCTGGTATCATTGAAATTTAAGTCTTTGCGGTAATCGTGAAAATCTCCTGGAATTTGCTGTGCAAGTTCGCTGTAGTATTTCTTCACCAAAAAAGTATATCGTTCCCTTAGGTGGTAGAAATCGTAATCTATACTGTTGTTTGCAAGTTCTAAAAACGATTTAGAAAACTTTTCCTTTTCGTGTAAAGCCTTGAGTTTGTCTTTCCTGATTTTCTTTATAGAATCGGTTATGCCGGCAAATTCAGTGGGATCGATTTTATAATAAGAAAGCATCATGTTATTGTTCCTTTCATTGTTGAGGAACATATTCAGTAAAAAACTACTTTTTGCCGCTCCGGTACCGCTAAAATTAAGCGATTCGTCAAACTGCATGGTGTTAAGCCAAACCAAAACACTATCCCCCGGTTCCAAATACATAATTTGATTTTCGGGCGGGTGCTTAAAACTATAAATTCCAGCTTCTAAATTTTCAAACTTTTTCCCAAACTGGTTGTTTTGGTCTAAAAATAGCGTGTCAATGGTTTTATTGTCTTTAGAAAGTATAAAATAGGGGTTGTAGGGGTTCATAATTTGACCGCCAACAAAAGTTCCTTTTTGGTCTTTTTTAGAGTTGTCACACCCAGTAAAAAGAATAACTCCGATAAGAGAAAAAAGTAAATATTGTTTCATGCAGATATTTAAGAACTAAGGACTTGGAATGCCGTTAAATCTAGCATTTACGGCAAATATAGCCCGAGCCAAATACCCCGAATGTTAATCGGGAGTTAAAAGAATAATAAAAACGTTAATCTTTAGATAAGTCTTGAGGATTGGCTATTTTTGCAAAAATTTACAAATTCTAATTTTATGCTTTCAGTATCAAATCTTTCGGTTCAATTTGGCAAGCGTGTTTTGTTTGATGAAGTGAACACCACTTTTACCCAGGGCAACTGCTATGGAATTATTGGAGCCAATGGCGCCGGAAAATCCACATTCTTAAATATCCTCTCCGGAAAATCTGAGCCAACTTCTGGTCGCGTAAACCTGGAGCCGGGAAAACGAATGTCTGTACTGGAGCAAAATCACAACCTTTATGACGATACTCCTGTTTTGGAAACCGTGATCCTGGGGAACCAACCTTTGGCGAAGATCAAAAAGGAAATGGATGAGATCTACGCTAAAGAAGATTTCAGTGATGCCGATGGGGAAAGGGTAGGAGTTTTGCAAGTAGAATTTGAAGAAATGAACGGTTGGAATGCCGAGAGTGATGCCGCCTCTTTATTATCCAACTTAGGGATTAAGGAACAGTATCACGCTACTTTAATGAAAGATTTGGATGGTACGCAAAAAGTAAGGGTGCTTTTAGCTCAGGCGCTTTTTGGAAATCCAGATGTGCTTATTATGGATGAGCCTACCAACGATTTGGATTATGAAACCATTTCCTGGCTGGAACATTTTCTTGCAAATTATGACAATACGGTGATCGTGGTTTCTCACGACCGTCACTTTCTGGATGCTGTTTGTACTCATATTTCTGACATTGACTTCGGAAAAATTAATCATTACAGTGGTAACTATACCTTCTGGTATGAGTCTTCCCAACTTGCTGCGAGACAGCGTGCACAGCAGAATAAAAAATCTGAAGAAAAGAAGAAGGAATTACAGGAGTTTATTCAGCGTTTTAGCGCAAACGTGGCCAAATCTAAACAGGCTACTTCTCGTAAAAAAATGATTGATAAATTGAATATTGAAGATATAAAACCTTCCAGCAGAAGATATCCGGCAATTATTTTTGAGCGCGAGCGCGAAGCCGGGGACCAGATTTTGAATATAGAAAAACTGGAAGCTTCCATTGAAGGAGATACCTTATTTAAAAATGTGAATATCAACCTTTCAAAAGGAGATAAAGTTGTGGTTTACTCCCGTGATTCTAGAGCTACCACTGCTTTTTATGAAATTATAAACGGAAATCAGCAGCCCGTTACGGGAAAGTATTCCTGGGGGGTTACTACCTCGCAGTCTTATCTTCCGTTAGATAATTCAGCGTTTTTTGATAACGACCTTACCTTGGTAGACTGGCTTAGACAATGGGCTAAAACCGATGAGGAAAGAGAGGAAGTTTATATTCGCGGATTCCTCGGAAAAATGTTATTCAGTGGCGAAGAAGCCTTAAAAACGTCTAGGGTACTTTCCGGAGGGGAAAAAGTACGTTGTATGTTAAGCAGAATGATGATGATGAGAGCAAACGTTGTAATGCTGGATGAACCTACCAACCACCTGGATTTGGAATCTATTACTGCTTTTAATAATTCCCTGAAGAATTTTAAAGGTACGGTAATGTTCACCACGCACGATCATGAATTTGCACAAACCGTGGCAAACCGTGTAATTGAATTAACGCCTGGTGGGGCTATAGACCGTTATACAACTTTCGATGAGTATATGAGCGATAAAAAAATTAAAGAACAACGTGATAAAATGTATGCTGTAGAAGCTTAAGCTTTAACCTGATTTTAAAAATTTAGAGACTATCTAAAAGCTTTTATTCGTCATCCTGAATTTATTTCAGGATCTAAGATGTTAATAATTAAAACATGTTAGAAGCTGAAATAAATTCAGCTTGACGCAGATATCACTTTTAGATAGGCTCTACTGGCTAATCAAACTAAACTAAAAACTAAATCAATTTTTTAAAATATTCCGCCTCCTTCGGCTTCGTTATCATCTCTTTGTTTCCTTTTCAGGGCACGATTTTTTCCGCCGCCAAATCTGTAAGAGAATCCTATATATACATTCTGTGTTTCACCTTTAAACTTTCCGGTTTGGGGTAGTGGTCTACCATTTGTAAAACTGAATTCCTGAGTATCAAAAACATCATTGAAGTTTAAACTAAGCGTGGCTTTATCATCAAGAAAAGTATAACGACCTCCTAAATTTATAAAGTACATTGGATCCATATCCATTTGCAGGTTTTTCGCCTTGCTTCTATAGAATCCAAATAACTGAAAGGTTAGCTTATCAGTGGCTTTAAAACTATGGTTGGTTCTAAAGGTCCAGGCGGTATTGTCGGTTTCTAAATATTCGTTACCAACCACTCCTTTTAATTCCTGGCTGTACAGTTCAAAATTGGTGTTGGTGCTCCACCAGTCTGTGAATTTATAATTAGTGCCAAGCTCCAGCCCATAAGCGTTATTATCTTCAAAATTGTCAAATTGCAGTAAAAGCGAACCTTCTTCATTAGGATCTTCTATAAAAACCTGGCTAATTTCATCGTTTATATTTCTGAAGAAAACTCCGGCAGTCAGGCTTCCTTTCCTGTTAAATTTTCGTGTATAATTAAATTCAAGGGAATTAGTGAATTGCGGGTCTAATTCAGGATTTCCCGAAACAGTTAATCTTGGTGTGCTTATCTCACGAATAGGACTTACCTGGCCAAAACCGGGACGATCTACTCTTCGGCTGTAGCTTAGTTGATAAGAATTAGTTTCACTGGGAGTGTAATTCAGAAATCCGCTGGGATAAATATTAAAGTAATCGTCAGTAAATACATTTTCACCATTAAAGATTGCGTCTACGCTAAAATTCTCCAATCTAGCACCAACCTGATAAGACCATTTTTCAAAATTTTGCCCATAAGTAGTATAAAATGAATAAATATCTCTTTTATACTGGTAGGTGGCATCGTTTAAAAAGTCGCTGGTGGTAGTGTAATCATTATCTGTATCTAAAAGTCTTGCTTCAGCGCCAATTTCCAGTTTACTGTTTTCAGAAAGCGGATTTTCATAATCCACATTAGCAATAATATTGTTCCGGGTTTCTTTAACGTGGTCACGGTAATCATTAAAGCCGTTGGTATTTCCTTCAAATCCAAAAATAGAATTCTCATCTTCATCAAAAGTGTTATAGTCTACTTCAAATAAAATTTTATGACCTTCTTTTTCAAATTTCCTGTCATAGGCAAAATTGTAGGTGCTATTAATATTATCGAAATTAGCATCCAGGTTTTGCGCAAGATCCAGTTCAGGGTTATCCGGATAAATAATTCTTAGTGCTCCCAAAGGCCCGCCATCGTAATGATTTTGGTTGGTATAAAACGAAAATGTATTTTTGTCATTCAAATAAAAATCCACCCCAACTTTATATAAATATGACTCTCTTCTATTGGTAATGTCAAAAGCCTGTCGGTAATTATCTTCCGTAAAATTAATCCTGCCCATGTTTTTACGATCGCCAAACTGAGCGCCAAAATTGCCGTAAAAATTGAATTTGCCTTTCCGGTAGTTTAAATCTAATGAGCCATTGTACCTTGTATTTTCACCAATGGTTACGCCGGTATTTATATTTCCGTTGAAACCGTCATTGGCATTTTTATGAAGTATAATATTGATAATCCCGCTCATGCCTTCCGGATTATATTTAGCAGAAGGATTCGTGATCAACTCAATGGTTTTTATTGAAGTTGAAGGAATTTGTTTCAGCAATTGCGCAGGATCCATATTGGTTGGTTTTCCGTCTATAAGAATGCGCACATTAGAATTGCCGCGAAGCGCAATATTTCCATCCTGGTCTACATTTACCGAAGGCACATTATTCATTATTTCTGAAGCGCTGGCACCGGTAGTGGTTAGATCTTTTCCCACATTTATCACTTTTCGGTCTATTCGCTGTTCTATAGTGGTACGTTCAGCAACCACGGTTACCCCATCCAGCATCGCAACATCGGCCTCCAATTCGATTCGACCAAAATTGTGCGTGCTATGATCTTTGGTGATTTCAATTTGTTTAGAAAAGGTTTTGTACCCCATAAACTGAACTTTAAACGTATAAGTTCCGTTTGGAATCTTCTCGATGTTAAAAGTCCCGTCTATTGCAGAAGTATTTCCCGAAATCAGGTTTCCTTGCATATCGCTAATACTAATAGTGGCGTAAGGGATAGGTTCTTCCAGATCCCTATCCATGACTGAACCCGAAATTTTCCCTACAGGCTCGTTGGCCAGAGCAGTAAAACTGCTGATACATAATGCTAAAATTAAAAATAACTGTTTCATTTTTTGATTGATTTTGATGATTAGTATGTTTGAAATAAATCCTTGTATTGCATAATACTAGAACATTTCTTTTGGTAAATTCCTGGTTTTGATGAGTAGAACTTACCGCGTTTTTGATTGATGAACGACCCCTAGTTTGTTAAGCCTTATACTTTGTTATGCATAATAGATAAACGTGCATTTCCAAAATTTTGATCTTTCCTCTACTATAAAGACGAGTATAAAATTGAAATGTTACAGTTTTTTGTAAAGAATTTTAAAAAAAGGCCATCCGAGAGTTTTAACGAACGTCATCCTGAATTTATTTCAGGATCTAAGATGTTAGTTATTTAAACATCTTAGAAGCTGAATCAGGTTCAGCTTGACGAAATACGACTTCTCAGACAGCCTCAAACTATGTTACGGGTTTACTAACCATCACATCTATATTCCCGCAACTCTAGCTATCCTAAAGACTAAGCAGAAGTATTTTTGTTACACTTGTATTGAAAGCTTAAATTTGTGATATGGAGAAAAAAACTTTAGTTCTGGGAGCTTCCCTAAACCGTTCACGTTACTCCAATATAGCTATGGAGCGCCTTGCGAGGTATAATCAACCTACCGTAGCAATTGGTCTAAGAAAAGGGGAGGTAGCGGGAGTAAAAATAGAAACCGAAAAAGTTCCTTTTCAGGATATAGATACTGTTACACTGTACCTCGGTCCGCCGCGACAGAAAGAATACTACGATTATATTGTTTCCTTAAATCCTGTCCGGGTAATCTTTAATCCGGGTACAGAAAACCCTGAATTCTATCAGATCTTACGGGATAATAATATTGAAGTCGAAATTGCCTGCACTTTAGTGATGCTTAGTACGAATCAATATTAATCCAAGCAGGGTTAAAAATCCGTTGAGGATTAAAATAAAGAACCCAAATTCAAAACCAAACCAAACCAGGCTGTTTATACTAATTATATAAGATAAAATTGGCGCAAGGATCGCGACTATAGGCACGAGTTTATCTTTTACCTTAATATTGGTAAATAATCCCAATGTATAAAGCCCCAAAAGCGGACCGTAAGTATAACCCGCAAATTCAAAGAGTTTATTGATAACGCTTTTATCGGCTATCGCATATTTAAAGATCAGCATTACCGCGATAAATAAGATAGAGATAACAATATGTATTTGTTTTCTAATCCTCATCTGTTTAGCTTCTTCATACCGCTTTTCAATATTCAGGATATCAATGCTAAAAGACGTGGTAAGCGCGGTTAAAGTACCATCGGCGCTGGAATAGGCCGCAGCAATAAGTCCCAGGATAAAAAGAATGGCCACGCCAATTCCTAATTCTCCACCGGTTGCAATAGCGGGGAAAAGTTCATCTTTTATAGCGTCAATTCCACTTAGATCGGCATATTGGGTGAGTAAAACTCCTAAGATAAGGAACATCATATTTACCACCGTGAGGACTATGGTAAACGAAAACATATTTTTTTGAGCATCCTTAAGGTTTCGGCAGGTAAGGTTCTTCTGCATCATATCCTGGTCCAGACCCGTCATTACAATTGCGATAAAAGCCCCGCTTACAAATTGTTTTATAAAATGATCGCTGCTTTTCCAGTCTTCAAAAAAGAAGATTTTTGTAAGTCCGCTTTCTGAAAGATGATTAATCATTCCCCCGGCTGTTATCCCCAGTTCATCTGAAACCACTATCAAAGTAACCCCAAGCGCTAACAGCATAAAAAAGGTTTGCAGGGTATCTGTCCAGACAACGGTTTTAATTCCGCTTCTAAAAGTGTATAACCAGATAAGAAAAATCGTTGCTGAAACCGTGGCGTAATAGGGCACGCCCAATTCATCAAAAAGAATGAGCTGTAAAACATTTGCTACCAGAAACAGCCTAAAACTCGAGCCGACTATCCTTGAAAGTAGGAAAAATGATGCCCCTGTTTTATAGGAATATTTTCCGAAGCGAGACTCCAGGTAAGAATAGATTGAAGTAAGGTTTAAGCGGTAATAAAGCGGCAGTAAAATAAGGCCAATCACCGCATAGCCCACCGTGTACCCCAAAACTACCTGAAAGTAGCTAAAACTATCTGTAGCCACCGTTCCTGGCAGAGAAATAAACGTGACCCCACTAAGCGAAGCTCCAATCATTCCAAATGCCACAATATACCAGGGTGATTCCCGATTTGCCCGAAAAAATTCAGCATTACTACCGGCCCTGCTGGAAAAGAAAGAAACTAAAAATAAAAGTCCGAAATAAGCGGCGATTAAAATTAAAATCTGATAGGGCTGCATAGCTAGAATTTTCTGAAGTGGCGAATTTACAAATTAAGCTTAAACTTTAACCTTTTTCCTTAAAATGAACTATCCGGAACTTGGAGGCAGGTCCAGGAGGTTATGAAACGGGAAAATTATTTTCCATCAGTGCAAGCTGGAGCATTTAAATCTCAATTATCGAGTAAAAATCATAAATTCGCGTTATGGATTTTTCTTCAAAACTATTGGAACAGGCTGTAGATGAAATGTCTCAACTTCCCGGCATTGGCAAACGTACCGCATTAAGACTGGTCTTGCATTTGCTTAAGCAGCCCGAATCGCAAACCAAACAGCTGGCAAATGCGCTTACCAAACTTAGAACCGAGATAAAACTTTGTAAGAATTGCTATAATATTAGCGACACCGATCTTTGTGCAATTTGTGCAAATCCTTCCCGGAATTCAGAAATTGTTTGCGTGGTAGAGGATATTCGCGATGTTATGGCCATTGAAAACACCGATCAATATCGTGGACATTACCATGTTTTAGGCGGAAAAATAAGCCCGATGGATGGCATTGGACCTTCCCAGCTTAGCATTAAACCTTTAATTGAAAAAGTAAAGGCTGGAAAAGTAGAGGAGATCATTTTTGCATTAAGTAGTACCCTGGAAGGCGATACCACGAATTTTTATATTTACCGGCAGCTGGAAGGCACCGGTATTAAAACTTCAACTATCGCGAGGGGAATTTCAGTTGGGGATGAGCTGGAGTATGCTGATGAGGTTACTTTGGGAAGAAGTATAACTAACAGGGTTCCGTTTGAAAGTTCTACTAAAAGTTAATATCTTTAAAAGAACAATTTTTTTTTTAAAATGAAAACTTCGGACTTAAAGAAAGTAATTATTTCACGGCTGGAATTGCTGGATGAAGCTCAGTTAAAGGAAGTTTTGCTTTTTATCGAAAAGAATTCTGCAAAGAGTGCGAAAGAGCCTGCCACTAGATATTCTATTGAAGATTGGGAGCTTTTACCTGCCTGGCAGCAGAAACGCATTGAAAAAGCAAATATCTCTCTAGATGATGACCAGGAGGGCGAATTACATGAAGACGTTGTTGAGAAAATGAAAACCAAATATGGCTTCTAAAAGGGAAGTTGTTTGGGCTCCTTCTGCCATAAATGAATTAGATAATATTCTTGAATATCTTGAAGCGAAATGGAGTAAATCAATAAGTGAAGACTTTTTTAATAAGTTAAACCATACAATAGAACTTATCCGACTTAACCCATATCAGTTTCCTTCAATTTTAAAAGAGAAAAAATATCACAAATGCGTGGTAACTAAGCATAACTCAATTTTTTACAGTGTTCCGAATGAATCGGTAATCAGGATTCTTCATGTTTTCAATACCCGGCAGGATCCTGGCAAACTTCCGTTAAATCAATAATATTTCTATTCAAAAATTTAGTTTCAGCTTTTGAAATTGTAATTTTACCCGAAAGCGAATTCCTTTTCTGAAACAGAAAATTTATAATGAAAATCCATTTTATTGATTTTTTAATACTATTGAAGTTTAATTTTCATTAAATTCGCAATAATAAACCTTAAAATAAGCTTTCAATTATAGATATGGCAAAGTTTGAACTTAAGCTACCAAAAATGGGCGAAAGCGTCGCCGAAGCAACTATTACCAACTGGTTAAAGGAAGTTGGAGATACTATTGAAGCCGATGAACCGGTGCTTGAAATCGCTACCGATAAAGTAGATAGCGAAGTCCCTAGTGAAGTAGAAGGGAAATTGGTAGAGAAACTTTTTGAAGCTGATGATGTAGTGCAGGTGGGCCAAACCATAGCTATTATTGAAACCGATGGCGAGATCCCTTCAGGTGCCGGTGATGATGAATTAGATTTTGACCTGGATAACAGTGAAGAGGAAGATGGTTATGTCGGGGAGGTAGCCGAAAGTGTTGAGATTGCAAAAGAAACCGCAGGGAGTAAAGATTTTTCTGAAACTTCCAGGTTTTATTCTCCGTTAGTGAAAAATATTGCTAAAGAAGAAGGCATCAGCCTGGATGAATTGGAATCTGTAGAAGGGACCGGTAAAGACGATCGTGTAACTAAAGACGATATTCTGGCCTATGTTGAAAACCGCGAAAAAGGAGCTTCAGTAAAACAAGGACCAAAGACTTCAACGGCAGCTTCAGCAGATACCGATAAAATGGCAGAAGCCAAAGCAAAATCTGAAACGGTAATTCAATCTGGCGAAGATGAGATTATCGAGATGAGCCGAATGGGTAAAATGATTGCCCATCATATGGTTGATAGCGCGCAGACTTCTGCTCACGTACAATCTTTTATTGAGGTAGATGTTACCAATATATGGAATTGGAGAAACAAACATAAAAACGATTTTCAGAACAAAGAGGGGGAAAAACTTACGTTTACCCCAATTTTTATGGAAGCTGTAGCCAAAGCGATCCGGGATTTCCCAATGATTAACATTTCGATGGATGGCGATAAAATAATCAAGAAGAAAAATATAAACCTTGGGATGGCCGCAGCGCTTCCCGATGGAAACCTTATAGTGCCGGTGATTAGAAATGCCGATCAGCTTAATTTGGTAGGACTTGCCAGGAAAGTAAACGATCTTGCCAGCCGTGCACGCCAGAACAAATTAAAGCCAGACGATATTCAGGGTGGTACTTACACTGTTACCAATGTAGGAACCTTTGGTAGTATTATGGGAACACCAATAATCAACCAGCCTCAAGTTGCTATTCTTGCTCTTGGAGCTATTAGAAAAGTCCCTGCGGTTATAGAAACACCAGATGGTGATTTTATAGGAATTCGTTACAAAATGTTCTTATCACATAGTTATGATCACAGAGTGGTAAATGGTGCGCTTGGAGGCCAGTTTGTGCAACGAGTAGCCCAGTATTTAGAAGGTTTTGATAAAGACAGAGAGGTATAGTTGGGAATAATATAAGGTTGATTGAAAAGTTTTAAGACCGTCATCCTGAATTTATTTCAGGATCTAATATATTGCAAATCGATTCATGTTAGAAGCTGAAACAAGTTCAGCTTGACGAAGACAAGACTTTTCAGCCAACCTTTTTTCTGTAATATAGCAATCCAAATCTCAAAGATTCTTAACGTAATTATCCAAAAGGATCAAGGCCGGATGCTCTTCCAGTTTGTTGACTTCATCAAAAAGTTTTTCTATTTCCAGGTCTTTATAGCCAAGAATAGCAGAAGCCTCGTCGCTTTGTAATTTTTTAAATGCCATAGACCAGTCAGAGAAAGCGCGTTCTTCACTAAAGCCGGAGTCCAGTTCGGTTACACTATGGTGGTGTTTATCTTTGGCGATTTTATTGTATAACCAATCAACATTTTCTTCTTTTCCTTCAATATATTGAATAAAACTTCCGTGGAAATAGATTAGCATTCCCGTTACTTCAATCTCGCTGTTATTATTCCGTGATTTGGTAAGTAATTCTTTCAGGTCCTTATCGGTTATTACATGGCTTTGTCTGCTTACATAAGCAAGATATTTAAACATCCTGGTATTTTTTGATCTATTCAAAGATAGAAAATGTTATTAGGTTTTGTTTAATAGAGGTGAAAATGCAAGTTCTTAAAAAAGCAAAGCTCATAAATTATAGTATATTTACCCCTAAAATCAAGCTTTTTTTATGGAATTAAATCTAACCAAACCCATTTGTTTTTTTGATCTCGAAACCACGGGAACAAATGTGGCCAAAGACCGTATTGTAGAAATCGCTATCCTTAAAGTTTTTCCTAACGGAAACAAGGAAAGCAAGACCTGGCTGGTAAATCCAGAAATGCCTATTCCTAAAGAAGTCGTGGCTATTCACGGAATTTCAGATGAAAAAGTGGCCAATGAGCCAACTTTTAAGGAACTTGCTCCGCAGGTTTACGATATGATTAAAGCTTGCGATCTTGGCGGTTATAATTCCAATCGCTTTGATATTCCTTTATTGGTAGAAGAACTTTTGCGCGCCGGAGTTGATTTTGAGATGAAGAGCGTGGTAGCCGTCGATGTGCAGACTATTTTTCATAAAAAAGAACAAAGAACTTTAGCAGCGGCATACCAGTTTTACTGCGGAAAGGATCTTATAGATGCGCATAGTGCTGAAGCTGATACAACGGCAACCTACGAGGTTTTGAAATCACAGTTAGATCGCTATGAAGATTTGGAGAACGATATGAAATACCTGGCCGATTATTCAGCCAGGAATAAGTTTGCCGATTTCGCCGGATTTATCGCCTATGATAAAAAGGGAGATGAGGTTTTTGCCTTCGGAAAATATAGAGGTAAAAATGTAGAAAAGGTACTGGAAGAGGAACCCGGTTATTTTGGTTGGATCCAAAACGCCGATTTTCCGCTTTATACCAAAAAAGTACTTACCGCCATAAAATTGAGAAAACTGAACACTAAGTTGAAATAATATTTACCAGGTTTACTACTTATGAAAATAATTTGCATTGGCAGAAACTATACCGATCATATTTCAGAATTACAAAACGAGAAACCGGAAGACCCGGTAATTTTCCTTAAGCCAGATACTTCTGTTTTACTTAAAAAACAGCCTTTTTTTATTCCTGATTTTTCTGAAGAGGTGCATTATGAGGTTGAGGTTTTGGTAAAGATCAAAAAAGTGGGGAAACATATTCAGGAGAAATTTGCGCATAAATATTACGATGAAATTGGTCTCGGAATAGACTTCACTGCAAGAGATCTTCAGCAAAAATTAAAGGAAAAAGGTTTGCCGTGGGAAAAGGCAAAAGCATTTGACGGTGCCGCAGTAATAGGCGAAAAATGGTTGCCTAAAGATTCGGTAGGCGACATAAATATGCTTAACTTTAGTTTAGAAAAGAACGGGGCAACCGTTCAAAAAAGCAATACAAAGCTGATGCTGTGGAAGATAGATGAATTAATAGCCTATGTTTCACAGTTTTTTACTTTAAAAATAGGCGATGTAATCTTTACAGGAACGCCGGCCGGCGTGGGTAAAGTAGCAGCAGAAGATAAATTAACCGGATTTATAGAAGACACAAAAATCTTTTCAATTCAAATAAAATAGCACTATGAGCAACTACAATTTAAGTGAAGTTAAGGAAATGGCCGATGGCGACGAAGATTTCATGAAAGTAGTGGTACAAACATTTTTAGAGGAAATTCCGCCAGATGTAGAAGCAATGAACGATGCTATTTCTAACGATAATCCGAATCTCGCATATCAATATGCCCATAAAATGAAGCCCAACTTACAATTGTTTGGGCTGGAACTTATGGACGAGGTAAAGGTGATAGAAGCCTGGGCCAAAGCCGGGAAGAAAAAAGACAATGTGCCGCAGGCCGCCTATAAGATCACCAAGAAAGTAAATGTGGCCACTATTGCCCTTAAAAGAGATTTTGAACTGGAATGAAAGCAGAAATAATTACCATTGGAGATGAGATTCTCATTGGTCAGATTATAGATACCAATTCGGCTTTTATCGCTAAAGAATTAAATAAGATTGGTATTTCGGTAAAACAAATTTCTACGGTAGAAGACGAGAAAAGTCATATTTTGGAGGCTTTATACGAAGCAAAAAATCGCGCCGATATTATAATTATCACTGGCGGTTTGGGCCCCACAAAAGACGATATTACCAAAGATTGTTTATGCGATTTTTTTGAAGATAAACTCGTTTTGAACGAGGAAGTACTTCAGCATATAGAATTTCTTTTCGAGAAATATATAGACACCCCAATTTCCGATCTAAACCGAAAACAGGCCATGCTGCCTTCTAAAGCCGTTGCTTTAAAGAATAAGTATGGTACTGCTGCCGGAATGTGGTTTGATAGTGAAGGTAAAGCCTATGTGTCGCTTCCGGGGGTTCCTTTTGAAATGAAAGCCTTGATTCAAGACGAGGTAATACCTCGACTTCAACAAGCTTTTAAAAGACCGGTTATTCTACATAAAACCGTCTTGACCTACGGAATGGGAGAAAGTGCCATTGCCGATAAAATTGAAGAATGGGAAGACGGCCTACCGCCTTATATAAGGCTGGCTTATTTACCAAATCTTGGGCGGGTGCGGTTGCGTTTAACCGCCAAAGGCGATAACGAAGAGCATCTTAAAAACAGCGTAGAAAGTCTTATAACCGATCTGCACGGAATTATAGGTGATATTATAGTTGGCTACGAAGAAGATGAGTCAATAGAATTACAAATTTCAAGATTATTAATAAAGAAAAACGCGAGTATAGCGACTGCTGAAAGTTGTACCGGCGGGAAACTGGCCAGTTTATTTGCCACTCCTCCGGGAGCTTCCAATTATTATAAAGGTAGCGTAGTGAGTTACGCCACAAGTTCTAAAGAGGATATTCTAAAAATAGAAAAAAAACTTATCGAAGAACATTCGGTGGTGAGTGAGGAAGTAGCGATTGCCATGGCGAAAAATGCCAGGGAGCTCTTTAAAACTGATTATGCGATTTCTACCAGCGGCAATGCCGGCCCAACAAAAGGCGATAGTGATGCCGAAATCGGGACCGTTTTTATAGGAATTGCGACACCCAATGAGGTTTATGCTAAAAAATTTATCTTCGGAAATCATCGCGACAAAGTGATTGGCAAAGCGGTGAATAAAAGTATGGAATTGATTCGGGAAGAATTGTTTAAGCACCAATAGCTCCTAAAATTTAGATAAAAGTTTTATAAGCCTGGGTTTATATTGTATCCGACGAGTGAAACGAGAGGAATGCCATCGTTTTTTCATCAATGAAAAAATGAACAACAGGAATAATTAAATAGGGTTATTCAGTATATGGAAACCTATCCATCATGACTGCTAATTCAATTTAAAATAGTTGAAATCGCCTTTTTTAAGAATTGAATTTCAGAAGTTTAAATTAATTATCGGTTTAGAAAAGACTAAATTTGCAAAAAGAAATAATCCGGTAGTATCCCAATATAAGGAAAACAGGGAGTTTTCAGCATAAGAACAGTTGGTTTTAAAATTTGAGAAACCCTGAATATTTTTTTAAATTAATATTGTTTGTTAGGTGAAAAAATCGTTAATTTGCAGCCTGTTTTGAAATAACGAGAAAAGAATAGAGCAATGTCAAGAGTTTGTGAACTTACTGGTAAAAGAGCGATGGTTGGGAACAATGTTTCTCACGCTATGAACAAAACCAAACGTAGATTTAATGCCAATTTGGTAAAGAAACGTTTTTTTATTCCTGAGGAAGATAAATGGGTGACTTTAAAGGTATCTACATCTGCACTTAAAGATATTAATAAAAAAGGCATCTCTGCTGTAATTAAAGAAGCAAGAGAAAAAGGATTTTTGAAGAAATAATCCTTAAGCATAAAAACACATTACAATGGCAAAGAAAGGCAACAGGGTACAGGTTATACTAGAGTGTACAGAGCATAAAGGAACCGGAAAACCGGGAACTTCAAGATACATATCTACCAAGAATAAAAAGAATACACCGGATAGATTGGAATTAAAGAAATTTAATCCAATCCTTAAGAAAATGACGGTTCATAAAGAGATAAAATAATTAAGTTATGGCTAAGAAATCAGTAGGAACGATACAAACAGGAGCTAAGAGATTAACCAAGGCAATTAAAATGGTTAAGTCTCCAAAGTCTGGCGCCTATACTTTTGTTGAACAAATTATGGCTCCGGAAGATGTGAACGACTTTTTGAAGAAAAAGTAATTCGAGCAAAATTCCTTGAAAACATTTACAAAGCCGTCTGGATAACCTCTGGACGGCTTTTTGTTTTTATGTATATTTACAACTGAAAATTTCGGAAAAGCAATTCCGGAATTTGTTGATTTTAAACCTTCCAAAAAAATGAGTTTATTTAAAAAGATATTTTCAAAAGACAAAAAGGAAAACCTGGATAAAGGGCTGGAGAAAACCACTACCAGCTTTATGTCTAAAATGAGTAAGGCTGTTGCCGGAAAAACCAAAGTAGACGAAGAGGTTTTAGATGATCTTGAAAATGTATTGGTAAGCAGCGATGTTGGTGTGGCTACTACCATTAAGATTATTAATAGAATAGAAGAGCGCGTAGCCCGCGATAAATACCTGGGCACCGACGAACTTAACAAAATACTTCGCGAAGAAATTGCCGGCCTTCTTTCTGAATCTGAAACCGGCGAAGCTGCAAACATTCAATTGCCCGATGTAAAACCTTATGTAATTATGGTAGTTGGCGTAAACGGGGTAGGTAAGACTACAACTATTGGAAAACTGGCACACCAGTTTAAAAGCGCTGGTAAAAAGGTGGTTTTAGGTGCTGCCGATACCTTTAGGGCAGCGGCCATAGATCAGTTGCAAATATGGGCAGATAGAACAGATGTTCCTATCGTCAAACAAAGTATGGGTAGCGATCCTGCTTCGGTGGCTTTTGATACCGTGCAAAGCGCCGTAAAACAAGATGCCGATGTGGTGCTAATCGATACCGCCGGAAGATTGCATAATAAAGTGAATTTAATGAACGAGCTAACCAAAGTAAAACGTGTGATGCAAAAGGTGATTCCTAATGCTCCTCACGAAGTTTTACTGGTTTTAGATGGTTCTACCGGCCAAAATGCCTTTGAGCAGGCCAAACAGTTTACAGCGGCTACAGAGGTAACTTCCCTTGCCGTGACAAAACTGGACGGTACCGCAAAAGGCGGTGTGGTGATTGGAATTAGCGACCAGTTTAAAATTCCTGTAAAATATATTGGAGTAGGTGAGGGTGTAGAAGATTTACAGGTGTTCAATAAATATGAATTTGTAGATTCTTTCTTTAAACAATAAACCCGCACTATGCTGGACGCAATTGGCAATGCATCGGTTAAAAATTATAGGTAGCAAATTAATTTCCACTATAGATTAAAATTTATAAATAGATGAAAAGACTTTTACTCCTTCTTTTGCTTCCCGTTTTATTTTCCTGCGGAAATGATAAAAATTCCAAAAAAGAAAATACTGAAACCCCTGATTCCCTTCAAACAGAAGAAAAGTTTAAAGTTTTAGATTCTGAAAATATCTCACAGGATTCTTTGTGGGCTCCTTTTGAATACGATTTAGCCGAATTTTCTGAAGAAAGATACGAAGCTGTAAAACCGCTAATTTTCGATAAGAATATTCCGGATATCCAGGATGCCATAAAAAGTGGAGACCTTACTTACGAGGAACTTTCTTTGTTCTACCTGTACCGCATCAAAAAATTTGACCGGGAAAATGAACTTTCTCTAAATTCGGTTATTTCTTTAAATCCAAATTTACTGGAAGAAGCCCGGCAGAAGGATGAAGAACTTAAAGATTCTGAAGAAAATCATTTAATTACCGGAATCCCGGTTTTGCTGAAGGATAATATCAACACGCAAAATATGGCAACTACGGCCGGTGCTGTTGCTTTGCAGGATAATCAGACCGAAGATGCTTTTATTGTTCAGAAATTAAAGGAAAACGGGGCACTTATTTTAGGAAAGGCCAATCTTAGCGAATGGGCCTATTTCTTTTGCGGCGAGTGCCCAAGCGGTTATTCGGCCATTGGCGGACAAACCCTAAACCCTTACGGAAGAAAGGTCTTTGATACGGGTGGTTCCAGTTCAGGAAGTGCTGTTGCCGTGGCAGCCAATTTAGCGCCTGTCGCCATAGGATCAGAAACTTCGGGTTCTATTCTTTCTCCTTCCAGTCAGAATTCGGTTGTGGGATTAAAACCAACTATTGGGAATTTAAGTCGGGGTGGGATTGTTCCAATTTCCAGTTATCTGGATACGCCCGGGCCTATCACAAAATCTGTGGTAGACAACACGATCTTATATTCGGCAATGACCGGCAAGGATACGGAAGATGTAGTTTCTGTTGAAGTAAAAGATCCCGATCTCAATTTTGAAAACGCTAATCTTGAAGGAAAACGCTTCGGTGCTTTTAAGGAATTAATGAAAGAAGATTCGCTATACAGTCGTGCGGTTAACGATCTTAAAAATGCAGGAGCCGAAATCGTGGAATTTGAAGCCGAAGACATTCAACTGGAAAACTTTCTGCGTTTGCTAAGCCTGGATATGAAAAATGACCTGCCGGAATATTTTGCAAAATATGGCGGTGAAACCGGATTTACTTCCGTAGAGGATATCGTGAAATTTAACAAGGAAGATTATAGTACGAGAATGCCATACGGACAGTCTTTATTCCTTGGTATTGTAAAGGATTCTGCCAGTAGTGCTGAGTTGGATTCTATAAAAAGCCAGTTAACAGAAAAAGGCAAAATATATTTTGATGTACCCATGCAGGAGCATAATTTAGACGGAATTTTATCCATCAATAATTACCACGCCGGCTTTGCCGCTGTAGCGCATTATCCCGCGATTACCGTGCCTATGGGTTACGACGAAGAAGGCGCGCCAAAAGGTCTCACTTTCTTTACAAAATCGTCTGAAGAAGATAAACTTTACCAGTGGGCTTTTGCTTTCGAGCAAGCTTCTAATCGCCGACAATCCCCAAAAAATTACGAGTAAATGAGGCAACGCAATTTAAAAGCACTCATATGCAAGATTATTTTCTTTTATAGCATCTTTTATGGTGCGATGAAGATTATTGCCGTGGTATTTCGCGATGCCTGGCCGCTGCCAAACCTTATTTTAGCTATCCCTTTTGTGATCTTTGCCGTGGTAGGCGGGATTATGCTTAAACGCGATAGTTATTCCTGGGTTTATGTAGGCGCCGGGGTAATTGTTATAAGTATTGTTCGCTATTACGAAATGCAGTGGGTGCAGCAACTGCACCAATACTTTAGTTAATGGATGTCCGTTTTCACTCATAAGATCAAAATTATGAATAAATCGTCATGCTGAATTTATTTCAGCATCTAGCATGAGCAGTACGATACACTCAACTTAGATCCTGAAACAAGTTCAGGATGACGTCCGAATTTTAAATTATGACTTTTAAGGATATACAAATTTATTACTATGAAACCTGAAAAAAAGTATCCTTCGGAAGTTTATTTAAACGGGAAATGGCTAAAACCCGATGAGGCTTTTGTTTCGGTTTTTGACCGCGCGTTTATGTTTGGCGACGGAATTTATGAAGTAACCCCATTTTATAACGGAAAAGGCTTTAAGCTGAAAGAACACCTGAAGCGCCTGCAATATTGCCTGGACGAAATTCAGGTTGCTTTTGATGCATTTTCACTTGAAAAATTAATGTACGAAGCCATAGACCGTGCTAATTTAAATGAAGCCGATGCAGCGGTTTATATCCAGGTGAGTAGGGGAGTTGCGGCCCGAAGCCATTTTGTTCCCGAAAAGGTAGAAACCAGCACCTTGCTATATGCCTTTCCCGTGACTTTAGAAGGTTTTGAAAAGAAAACCTGGGAAGTAATCGCTACTGAAGATAAACGCTGGCATCGCTGCGATATTAAGTCGACAGCACTTTTGGCGAATGTAATGGCAAACGAAGAAGCGATTTCTGCCGGGTTTGCTGAAAACCTCCTGGTGCGCAAAGGTTATTTTACCGAAGGTTCGCATTCCAGCCTGTTTTTTGTAAAATACGGGGTGTTGCATACCCATCCCGAAGGTCACAAGATCCTTTCCGGCATTACCCGCGCCGAAGTGATTAACATTTGCGCCGACTTAAACATAAAAGTGGTTGAAAAAGCCGTGCATATCGATGAACTGGTAGAAGTAGAAGAAATTTTTGTCACCGGTACCACCACGCAAATTATTCCCATAAGCTCCATTACCCATAAGGACAAAAATGTTTACACCGCCCAAAAAGACAGCATTACTAAGAAATTACAGGAAGTATTTATTAAGAGGACGAGGGGGTAAGTTTAATCCGCTAAGCATTTTAGGGTTCTTGACTAATTGACAAACTAGTGAATTTTATAAAACCTGGTTTCGGTAATATCATAAATAGGTCATTTCTGCGTTCTCTTTTTTTCTCCGCGTGAGTGAGAATCCGCTACTTTTCATATGTGTGCCGAGAGTAACGAATGGCTGAAAATCGTTACGCAACTGTTTATAAGATGGTGGAATCGACCCGCCGGTGTTGTCCTACAGGGGAGAGCATCAAACCACCATAAGGTGCTTT
>Ga0307486_1000709_pt1 | contig 28567 bp, 24 predicted proteins | sample CBIW02metaG_FD_203663 | JGI IMG/M metagenome (GOLD analysis project Ga0307486, IMG submission 203663) | Sea-ice brine microbial communities from Beaufort Sea near Barrow, Alaska, United States - CBIW 0.2 | ecosystem: Environmental > Aquatic > Marine > Coastal | place: USA: Alaska | collected... | reverse complement strand
CTCGCGGCACAGCTCGTCCTTGAACTCCTGAGCAAATCTCCTACGTGATGCGGTCATGCTGACCTCTGCTTTCAGTAGTCCCTCAGTTTAAGAGGGCCCACTGTCCGAAAACTCCGCAGCAGCTCAGGGGCGTGGGGGCACCCGGGTAGGGAGAACCCGGTACGGAGGCGTATTGAGGCTGAGGTGCGGGAAGCAAGGGTGCGGGCACGCCTTGCGGTGCGGGAGGTAGCGGCACTGGCAGACCTTCCGGTGCGGGCGGCTGCGGCACAGATTCGCCACCGTTTGTCGGATTGACCTCAGACATCTTTTACTCCTCAGACCGGAGCCCTCTGCCCCGCTATCAACCAAAACCCTATCGGGGGAGTCCGACAAAAAACCCGCCTCACAACCAGACATTTTGGACATTTATCCTCAAAGTGCTCGAACTTGTGCCGGAGACCGCTATTTTCAGCGCTCGTCTTTGAACCTGGTGGCGGCACTGGCGCCGTCCGGCACGGCGGAAGCGGCGCGCAGGCGGCGCAGATTTGAGGCAACCATGACGAGTCCCAGCGTGACGACGCCCAGACACGCGCCCGCCATCACGTCACTAAGAAAGTGGTAGCCCAAATAGAGACGGCTCGTTCCCACGAGCAACACGATGAGTACTGAAAATGCCATCCAGGCCGCGAACAGCCTCTTCCCGCGGCGGTTTCGCCAGAACAGGTAGCCCGTGACGAGCACGAGCGTCGCGGCCCCTGTGGTGTGGCCGGACGGGAAAGAAAACGATGTCTCGAACCCTGGGACCACCTGCAACGAGTCATCCGGGCGGCCGCGCTGCACCACCAGCTTCACCACCGACGACAGCACAGTGGACATCACCATCGCGCTCACTAGCAACACCGGGCCGCGCCAATTCTTAGTGACCAGTGCCCAACCCACACACGCGATACCGACCAAGATCGGCAGTATTACGGGGCCAAAGGCGTTGGTGATGAACGTCAAGACATCGGTCAACCACGGCGTCCTCATGGACACCATCCAGTTCAGCAGCGGCTGGTCCCAGCTCGAAATATCGTTGCGTTCGAGAACAGCATCGAGAATGCCGACGAACGCCCACGTCCCGGCGATGACAAGCACGACCCCCGGCAGGATGGCCCGCCAGAGCGGTGGCAGGGACTGGACGCGGTCGCGGACTCTCATTCCACTATTGTGCCCACACCCGAGGCCCTTCTTAGGCGCTAACTCGCCTCTACTGCTGGCTTCGTAGTATCAGCATCGGAAGCTTGGGCTGCAGCCAAATGATCGGCCGGGTCACCCTCGAGGTGAATCTCCGGAACGATCTTGTTGAGCCACTTGGGCAACCACCAAGCGGCTTTGCCCATCAGCGCCATGGCGGCTGGCACCAGCGTCATCCGCACCACGAACGCGTCGATCAGTACGGCGAACGCGAGCGCGAAGCCCATCGACTTGATGATGACGTCGTCGTCCAGCATGAACCCAAAGAACACAGATCCCATGATGAGCGCGGCGGCTACCACCACCCGTGCGGTGTGTGAATAGCCCACAATTATCGATGAGAGTGGGCCGCGACCACCTAGGTGCTCCTCGCGCATGCGGCTGACCAGGAACACTTCGTAGTCCATAGACAGGCCGAACGTGATGCCGATCGCAATGATCGGCAGGAACGCCACGATGGGTCCCGTATACGCGACACCAAAGACGCTCGCGAGCCAGCCCCATTGGAACACCGCCACGAGCGCGCCGGTGGTCGCGGCGAGAGTGAGCAAAAAGCCCAAGAGCGCCTTGATGGGAATCAGAATCGATCGGAACACGACCAGCAACAGGATGAGCGCGAGGCCGATGACCACCGCAAGGTAGCCGGGGAGGGCCGCCGCGATCCCCTCCGAGACGTCGATCTGGATGGCGGTCTGACCCGTCACTCCCAGCGTCACATCGCCGACGGGAGCCACCGCGCGGATGTCGTGCACCACCTGCTCGGTCTCGGCACTGTCGGGGCCTGTGGTGGGAATGACACGAAACAAGAAGGAGTCCCCGGCCGCGTTGGGGATGGGGGGCGACACAAAGGCAACGTGGTCTATCGCAGTGAATTCCTCGGCGGTCGCTGCGACGTTGGCCGCGCCATCCGTCGCATCGTCCGTCTGCGCTAGGACCAGGATCGGACCGTTGAATCCGGCACCGAATCCCTCGCCCAACAAGTCATATGCTTGGCGAGCGGTGCTCTCTTCTGGCTGGGATTCCGCTGATGGCAACCCGAGCCGCAGATCGGCCGCTGGCACTGCGATGATCCCTAGGCCTACGATGCCGAGCACGAGCACCAAAACCGGGCGCTTGGTGACGAACTTCGCCCAGCTATTGGTGTTGGGCTCCGCCACGATCGCGGGCGAGTCCTCTTGCTGGCTGGCCACCACCTGGGCCCGCAGCTTCTTGGGGAGAATGCGATTGCCGGCAAGAGTCATCACTGCTGGCAATAGGGTGAGCGCCGCGAAGACGGCTAGCGCGACTGTGGCGGCAGCGGCGTTACCCATCGCCGTAAGGAACGGGATGTTAGCCATGACAAGGGCCACGAGCGCGACCACCACGGTGGCGCCAGCAAAGACCACTGCCGCGCCTGAGGTGCCGATCGCCTTAGCGATGGAACCGCGGACCGACATGCCCTCGAGCAACTGACTGCGGTGTCTCGCGAGAATGAACAACGAGTAGTCGATTCCTACCGCGAGTCCTAGCATCAGGGCCAAGACCGATGCTGTCGAAGGTAGGTCGACAAAGCCGGTCAGCGCGGTGACCCCGCCAACGCCAATACCGACGGCCGCAATTGCGGTGACGAATGGCAGTGCCGCAGCCGCGACTGCGCGCAGCGTGATGTAGAGCACCACGATTGCTACGAGTATTCCTAGCGCCTCGCCGGATCCCCCTCCGGCTCCCTGCTCAGTGAAGGCCGTGCCCGCGTATTCAACTTGCAAACCGGCGTCCACCATCGGCTGGGATGCCTCAGTCGCGTTGTCAAGCGCACCCTCGGGGAGCTGGCCAGCAGCCTCGTCGTAGTTGACGGAGATATAGGCGACAGTGCCATCCGCGGAGACAGCCATCGATTGGAACGGGTCCGCAGCGACCGCCCCGTCCGCGGTCGAGTTGAGTTCAGAAACCGTCTCGCCGATGGCGGCCGTCGCATCCGGGTCGCTGAGGCTTGCACCCTCGGGCGCCGCGATCACGATCTGAGCGGACGCTCCACCGGACGCGGGGAACTCCTCGCCAAGCTTGTCGAAGGTCTCAATCGATTGCGTACCCGGAATGCTGAAGGAGTCATCGGACGGCTCCTGGAACACGACGGCCGCTGCTCCCACTGCAAGGAGCAGCACCGCCCAGGCGATGATGACGGCCCAGGCTCGTCGTGCGCTAAAGGCGCCGATGGCGTGCAAAATGCGACCCATGAGGGTTTCTCCTTGAGGAAGGGGGATGGTTGCGCTGACGTTGCGCGATGCGCGATGCGCGATGCGCGATGCGCGATGCCCTCACGCTACCGCCCAAGCCGAATTGGTGCAACCACTGCAAATTTGCAATGGGTGAACCGATTGATAGGCTGTGCCTATGACGGGGACACCATCTGGGCTCAACTGCGGACTTCGTGAGCGCAAAAAGGCAAAGCGCAGACTCGCACTGCACCAAGCTGCCGTCCAACTCATTGAGCGCAACGGCTACGAAGCCACCACGGTGGCGCAGATCGCCGCCTCGGCGGAGGTATCCCCCCGCACGTTTTTCAGTTACTTCCCGTCCAAGGAAGCGGCACTTTTCGCCCCACTGGACGACGCGATCACGCGGCTTGAGGCTGAACTCGCCACTGCGCCATCCGAGGGCGACGTGCTCAGTTTCGTACGCGCACGGGTCACCGAGTTAACCGCAAACGGCGGGCCGTTGGGCCACCGCGCCTCACGGGTGCTGGACAACCTGGCAGAAGGCAACGAACACATCTTCGGTCACGCCCTGAGTTACCTCAACCGCATTAGCCAGGCGCTGTCACGCGCGCTGCGCGAGGAGCTGGGCTGCCGGGTCGATGATGCCCTTCCAGACATCGCCGCCGCCGCGACAATCGCCGCGCTCTCCGCCACGATGCCCGGGGGGCAAGACTTCCCCCGCAACGGCCGCCGCGCCGCTCGCCTCGAACCCGTCACCGTCGAGTCCATTGAGCGGGACTTTGACCGGGCCATCGCCTTCACGCGTGCCGGCATCGCCGCCACCCGCTAGCGCTCAGCCGCGCAGATCCCGGCGCTGATACCCAAAGACACCGATGGCGACGAGCACTGCCGCCGCCGCGAACAACACCAACGCGTGCCCCCAGTCCATCCCATTCACGAGCGGGAAGTTGTTGGAGTAGTAGTAGAACGGCGACACTCTGGCGAACGGCTCGAGGCTCGCATTCACGGCGACGAACGAGTTGATTCCCCACCCCAGCAACGCCACGGATATTGCGACCCCCAAGGCGACCGAAGTGCGCCCCCACACGGCCCCCACTGCGAACGCCACTGCGCCGAGCACGCACCCCAAGCCGGCGCTCAGCACACTTGCCGCGGCGATGTTCCCGTAGTCCATTGAGAGCCCCGCGATCAGGTTCCCCAGGGAGAGCCCGGCAAAAATCAACACCCCCATGAGGCCCGCGAGCACGACCATGGCGCCCGCCTTGCGCCACGCGACGGCCGCTCGCGATATCGGTGCGGTGTGCAACAACCCGATGGTGCGGTTGCGCTCCTCCCGCACCAGGCCGAGTCCCGCAGAAATCGTCACCACTGCGATCGCGATGGGCCCCGTGACGGACAAACCCTCTCCGTGATACCACCCCTGCGCGGTGGAGTAGTCCGCGAAGCCCACCATCGCCAGCAGCGCCTCCGGCATCGCGCTGACGATGCCGGCTAGCGAGTCCACCATCGCGGTAAACATCGGCCCCATCACCACCAGCAGCACAAAAATACCGCCGCCCGCCACGATGGCGAGTGCCCGCACGTCGCTCAGCGCCTTGGCCCCGATGCCTCCCGTGGCGCCGGTACCCGATAGCCGGCTGATGACGGCGGTGAGCCGGGGGTCAGATCTCAAGCGATCCACAAAATGCGCGCGCGGCTCGCCCTCACGGAGGTCTCTTCCATTGAGGCGCCACCATGCGACCCACATGAGTCCGCCAATCAACGCCACGAGTATTGAGAGCTGACCCCACTGCACGCCGTTGGCGAGCGGCTGAGACCCATTGAGCACGTACCAAGGGAAGAACTTCGCGACGATTCCCCAACCATCAAAAAGGGGCGCAAACCCCACGACCAGGAACGAGCTCACTAAGTACGCAGTAGCCATGCCTGAGGCGACGCCCCGACTGCCCGTGGCAGCCCCGATCGCGAGCGCCATCGCGGCATAGAACAGCGCGACCACGCACAGGTGGAGCGTCGCCGCGGCCAAATCGAGTGAGCCCACGTCGCCGCCCACCAGAAGAACCGCCAGCACATACGATGCCCACATCACCACGGACGAGACGATCACCATCGTCGCGATGGCAAGAGCCTTCGCTCCCAGTAGCCGGGTACGGCTGAGCGGCACCGACCCAAGAATGCTCATGGTGCGCTGGGACTCTTCCCCCGCGATCGCTCCGGCTCCTATGGATATTCCCAGGCCCGCCACGACGAACGGGGCAAGAAAGTTGAACATCTGGCCGAGCATGAGCCCCGCAACCCCAGCATCGGCAGTAGTCCCGGTGAGGGACTGATACACGGGCGGCATCGTGTCTATGAACTCCGCCGCAGCGTCCCCCATGCCTGAGTAGGCCCACAGCCCCATCCACGCGACCAGAAAGAGTGACGCGACACCGACGAGCGCCCCCAGCCAGCGGTCGCGCAGTGTCTTCCAGTACAGGGAGCGCAGCATCAGTGCTTCTTACCAGCGCTGTCGCCCTGCCCTACCTCATGGTCGGGTCCCTCGACCTTGTCGCGGTAAAACTCGAGGAAGATCTCGTCCAGGTCGACCGACGCCGAACTGATCGACAGCACGTCGTATGCGGTCGCGACCTGGAGTAGCGGCCCCATGGCGCCCTCGTACTGGGCGGTAATGGTCGCCCCACTCGCGCTCGCCTCGTGCACTCCCTCAACTCCGTGGAATGCGGTCACTGGCACGGGCTGCGCAAACTCAAGCGTGATGCGGCGCAGCGCCTTGTCTTGGAGCTCACTCATCTTCTCGACTGAAATGAGCCTGCCGCGGCGAATGAACCCCACCCTGTCTGCGACACGCTCTACCTCGCTGATGGTGTGCGACGACAAGAACAGGGTGTTCCCCGCTGACGCATGCTCACGCATCAGGGTGTGAAACTCGAGTTGTACTAAGGGGTCCAGGCCGGTGATTGGCTCGTCCAAGATCACTACCGTTGGCCGATGCATGAAGGCCTGGATGAGCCCTATCTTTTGCCGGTTCCCTGACGAGAGCTCACCCACCCGCTTACTCAGGTCCGCATCGAGACGATCCGCGAGGGCGGACACCCACGACCAGTCGACGCCGCCGCGCAAGTTCGCGAGGAACTCCAGAGTCTGACGTCCAGTCAGGTTGGGGTATAGCGCGAGGTCCGCAGGCAAGAACCCCAAGTGCCGGCGAATCTCTACCGAGTCTTTGCGGGAGTCCAGCCCCAACACCTCGCACCGCCCGCTCGTGGGCCGGATCAGGTCGACGAGCGCGCGGATAGTTGTCGACTTGCCCGCGCCATTGGGCCCAAGAAACCCAAAGATCTCTCCTCGCGCAATGTCGAAAGACACGGAATCCACTGCGGTAAAGTCACCAAATTTCTTGGTCAACTCGACGACCCGAATTGCGGGGTTCTCGGCGCTCATGGCTCTCCTTTGACCGTAGGGACAGGCCTATGGTGCGTGGCGCTGGTGACGCCATTTGCCCGCGCCTTCCACGGTATAGCTAGTTAACGTCGCGTTTCAACGCTAGTCAGGGGCCTCCCGCCGTGCCACCATTGGCGTATGTCAGAAAGCCTCGACTCCGCATCGTCTGTACCGGCCACCGGACCCAAGACGGATGCCCTCCCACAAATCGTCTCTGACGAGACGTATCCCGTCCCCACCATCGCGCTCAGCGAAGACAGAGACGAGGGACCCGGCGATGACGAGGACGAGGGCTCCAGCAACAAGTTGCCGGACAATCGGTTTCTGGACAGGGAGCTCTCGTGGCTGGCCTTCAACGAGCGTGTTCTAGAACTGGCGGAAGACCCCGAGACGCCGCTGCTGGAGCGCGCCCGCTTTCTCGCGATCTTCGCCTCCAACCTGGACGAGTTCTTCATGGTGCGGGTTGCCGGACTCAAGCGCCGCATCGCTGCCGGGTTCGCGGTGCCGTCCGCCACCGGCATGAGCCCCAGTCGATTGGTCGAGCTCCTGACCGAACGCGCGCACGTGCTGATGGATCGTCACGCCGATGTCTTCGAGTCGCAGATTGTGCCTGCGCTCGATGACGAGGGCATCCACCTGGTGAGGTACGACGAGCTGGAAGACTCCGAACAGGATCGCCTGCGCAAGCTCTTCCGCTCCGACATCTTCCCGGTGCTCACGCCGCTCGCGGTCGACCCCGCGCACCCGTTCCCGTATATCTCTGGATTGTCCCTCAACCTTGCAGTTGAACTGCGTGACCCCGAGTCGAACAAGGATCACTTTGCGCGCGTCAAGGTTCCGGAGACGCTCCCCCGCTTCATCTCGGTTGACGCACGCGGGCGCGCCTCGCAGGTTGTCGACGCCTCGGCGCTGTCAGACGAGCCGCGCAGCTTTGTGCCGCTCGAAGACGTCATCGCGGCGCACCTTGACTATCTGTTCCCCGGCATGGAGACCACCACTCACTACACGTTCCGCGTGACCCGCAACGAGGACGTCGAGGTCGAAGAGGACGATGCCGAGAACCTCCTCAAGGCGATGGAACGAGAGTTGCTGCGGCGCCGGTTCGGCCCCGCGGTGCGACTTGAGGTAGCGGAGGATCTCCCCCCTCGCATCCGCGAACTTCTGGTGCGCGAGTTGGGTATCACGGAGTCGGATGTCTTCCACCTGCCTGCCCCCCTCGACCTCACCGGCCTCCACGTGATCGCCGACCTGGACCGACCGCGCCTGCAGTATCCTGCCTTCCGGCCCACCACGCACCACAAGCTGGCACCGGTAGAGACCGCCGACGAGCAGAACATCTTCGACTCAATCCGCCGCTCCGATGTGCTGCTTCACCACCCCTATGACTCGTTCTCGACCTCGGTGCAAGCGTTCCTGTCCCAGGCAGCGGCTGATCCCAACGTGCTCGCTATCAAGCAGACGCTGTACCGCACCTCTGGCGACTCCCCCATCGTCGATGCGCTCATTGACGCGGCTCGCAATGGCAAGCAGGTGCTTGCCCTAGTCGAGATCAAGGCTCGGTTCGACGAGCAGCGCAACATCTCATGGGCCCGCAAACTTGAGCAGGCGGGCGTGCACGTGGTCTACGGGCTCGTGGGGCTCAAGACGCACTGCAAGCTGTCACTCGTGGTCCGCCAAGAGGACGACGGTCTCAAGCGTTACTGCCACATCGGCACGGGGAACTATCACCCCAAGACAGCTCGCCTCTACGAGGACTACGGGCTGCTCACGTGTGACAGCGAGGTGGGCGCTGACCTGACCAAGCTGTTCAACCAGCTCTCCGGCTACGCCCCCAAGTCCAAGTTCCGCCGCCTCATTGTGGCGCCCGTTGGCGTCCGCACCGGACTTATTGACCGCATCGATGCCGAGGCCGCTCGCGCGGCCAAGGGCGAAGAGGCATGGGTCAAGATCAAGATCAACTCGATTGTGGACGAGCGCACCATCGATGCGCTGTATCGCGCGTCGCAGGCAGGGGTACAAGTCGACCTAGTAGTGCGCGGAATCTGTGCGTTGCGACCTGGCGTACCCGGACTCAGCGAGAATATTCGGGTGAGATCCATCCTGGGGCGCTTCCTCGAGCATTCGCGGGTCTATGCGTTCTGCGGTGGCGGCGACCCTGAGGTGTTCATCGGCTCTGCGGACCTAATGCACCGTAATCTTGACCGCCGTATCGAGGCGCTTATTTCGATTGTCGACGAGCAGCAGCGCTCCAGCCTGATAGAGAACATCGACATGGTGATGAGCGACAAGTTCACCGAATGGGAGCTCCGCGAGGACGGCTCGTGGGACCGTACCGTGAACGATTCCGAGGGCCACCGGCTCAAGGACCTACAGTCCACGTATATCAAGCGCCAGCCCAAGCGTCGGGCCAAGCGCAAGTGACCCAATACCCTCCCGGAATCGTTATTTCGGCGGGCGCTCTTGTGTGGCGCGTCCGTGACGGTGAATTGCAAGTGTTGGCCGTGCATCGGCCCCGGTACGACGACTGGTCCTGGCCCAAGGGAAAGCTCGAGGACGGCGAGACTCTGCCCGAGTGCGCCATTCGTGAGGTGGCAGAAGAGACAGGTAGGCAGGTCACGTTGGGCCAGCCCCTGCCCGCGTTGCGCTACCCGATCTCGTCTGGCAAGCAAAAAGTAGTGCGGTACTGGGCAGCGCAAGTCTCATCCGCTGACTCTCGCGCCGTCAAAGCGCGCCCGCCGGTCAAGCCAGCCTCCAAGCACGAGATCGACAAGATGAAGTGGCTCACCGTTCCCGAGGCGCGCAAGCAGATCACCTTCTCAGACGACCTTCGCCCTCTTGAGGTGTTGGTCGAGGCTCACGCCAATGACCACCTCGACACCCGAGCCTTTGTTCTGGTGCGCCACGCGCGCGCTAAGCGCCGTAAGGCGTGGAGTGGCGACGATGCGCTGAGGCCTATCACCAAGGCGGGTGAGCGCAGGGCTCAGCAGCTGGTTCCCCTCATCGCCGCATTCGGGGTGAAGCACGTGAGTTCGTCACCGGCCGAGCGCTGCCTGGCGACGGTGCGTCCGTACGCGGAGGCGGCGGAGCTCACTATCAAGTGCTACGAAGAGCTGTCAGAGCCGGGACATGCCGACAAGCCGTTCAAGACCGCGTCCACGCTCAATGACCTGCTCAGCAAGCAGGTCAGCCGCGTCATCGCAGTCCATCGCCCCACCATGCCGACCATCGTCGAGATGATTCGCGCCGCGACTCGTCAGTACACACGGGGCGCTCTGCCTCGCAAGAATCCGTTCCTGCCCGCCGGCGGAGTCATGGTCGCGCACGTGCTCGACACGGACTCCGGGCCGCGCGTGACCGCAGTGGAGACCCACCTGCTGCACGTGCACCCGTAGCGGAACGTGAACCTCGGCGCGCGTAGGTCTGCGCATCGGCATTCTTGGGTGGAAGTGAGCGACGTCGGACTGGGAGCGCCAGTCGGCGCAAAGGCCGCTCGAGGCGGCTGAAATTGGAGCCCGGGGCTGCCGCAGTCCGACGTCTTGCAACAGCCTACGCCGGTAGCGCGCGGCCCGCCAGGGATTCTCTACGCGCTCGGCGAATCTGCCCACAATACAAGGAGTAGCGCCCGCATCTAGGTCCTCCAGCTCGAGCGCAACATTCCGTGAAGCATCACCGACTCCCCGTCGGGGTCGGTGGGGCGCCACTCGGCCCAGAGTACGTACACGGGCCGAATCCGACCCCTGGCGCGCACCAAGGCGCAGAACCGTGCCAAAACGAGCCCCCAGCGCGCGAGTGGGGGATATACGGCGGGATGGGGCTGGCCTGAAGCATCAGGCGAGATGGCCGAGCCCCTGGCGACTTAGTCCAGGCGTCCTTCGCGGAACATCGTTGCGCAACGCTCCAGGTCTTCGCCGGTACGCAGCAATTGCGACGCCCGCAAGGTTGTCTGGTGAGCACGTGCGTCCGCGTGACCGTCGTCGGACTCTGCCTCGAAGGCAGCCCCCGTGGCGACCACACGGCAGAATGCGCCGGCACGTTCAAGGGCCACGGCCAGGTCTCCGGCGAACACTCCGGACAACACCGCGTCCGCGAGGCTCTTGACCTCCTGAGGCCCAGGAGGGTCCTCAACACCCGCGATCGCGTGGCGCACATTGGCTGCGTTCACGCCGTGATGGTAGGACCTCGCTACGGCGTCAGCATCGTGCTGCACCCACTCGCGAAGCATATAGATTCGCCACAACGCGCCTGGCAGAGTGTGGGCACCTGCCTTTGACCACATCATGGCGACGGTCTCGATGCCCTCTTGGTCCACGAGGTGAATGAGCTTGTCGACGAGCTCCGGGTCCTTCGCGTCACGCGCCTGCGCGACAACCGCGCCGGCGGTCTCGTGCGCGATCAATCCGATGTCCGCGGGGTCGATGTCCCCCTCGATCTGTTCCGCCTCTTCCATCTCGAGCATGGCGGGGCGACGGTAGCGGTGCTCAACCATTGGGCGTCACATCGATCTTCCCGTAGGGCCCCAGTGCGGGGTCGTCAAAACCCTCACCCGCGTTATAGGGCAGCGCGCCGGACTGCTGCTTCTCTAGCTCGCCTTCCGTCTCAAACGTCAGGCTCACAGAGTTGATGCAAAAGCGGTCGCCGGTGGGAGTCTGCGGCGCGTCCTTGAAGACGTGACCCAGGTGAGAGTTGCAGGTCGCGCAGCGGACCTCGGTGCGCACCATGCCCAGCGTAGAGTCCTCGCTGAGAACTACAGCGTCGTTGGTTGCCTCGAAGAAGCTCGGCCACCCGCAATGAGCGTCAAACTTAGTGTCCGAGCGGAAGAGTTCAGCTCCACATGCGCGGCACGAGTAGACGCCCTCTTTGACGTTATCGAGCAACGCTCCGGTGCCGGGGCGCTCGGTGCCTGCCTCGCGAAGTACCGCGTACTCCTCGTCGGACAATTCTTCACGCCACTGGGCGTCGGTCTTTTCAATCTTGGGGCTCATTGTGACTCCTTCCGCACGCTCTCAAGCGTACGTCGTGTGACGAGCGGTACCGCCGTGCCACTCGGCGCAGCTGCGTGGCCGCGCCCGTTGGCCCGCGGGGCGCCGTGCGGCTCACGCCGTGACGGACACCTGGTTAGACGCTCTGACGCGCCATTTTGTTCCCGCCGCGCGCAGCCACGACGACGCGCAAAGTCGCCGCTACGCGGGACTCGGGTCCTACCGCAACTGGAGGTGCAGGGTGCTAACGTCGGCCACATGACCAGCGCCAGTTTCGACGACCGAGTGGGCGCCAACCACCCCCCAGAGGCGGACCCCTCAATCACCGAGGCCGCGGCGCGCGAGCTCGTCGCAACGCAGATGCCCGACCTCGCGCACCTGCCCCTGGGTGGCCGCTTCGACGGGTGGGACATGGTGACCTACCGGCTCGGCGAGCACCACGCGCTACGCATGCCTCGCGTGGTGGAGGCTGTCGCATCTCTCAACACAGAGATCCGATGGATCGCCCAACTGTCTCCGGGCTGGAATTTCCCGTGCCCACGAATCGAGCGGGTGGGCGAGCCGGGCGCAGGGTTCCCGTGGCGGTGGGCCGTGGTGTCGTGGGTTCCCGGGGCGACTGCAGACGCCGCGCCTCTTTTGGCGCAAGCTGGCCCTGACATCGGGCGCGCGCTAGCCCAAGTACATACTCCCGCTCCCGCTGATGCCCCCTTCAATAGGGAGCAGTCGGTTCGCCTAGTAGAGAGGGCCGATGACGTCGCTTGGTCACTACGGCAGCTCGCCGATGCTCGGGGGCCTGACGGCGAGAGCATCGACCCTGCAATGGCGCATCACCTCTGGGCCGATGCTATGGCCGCGACCGAGCCAAAGGCTCGCCTATGGGGACACGCGGACGCACACGGCTCCAACGTGCTGTCGCACGGCGGCGCTTTTGCCGGGATCATCGACTGGGGAAAGATGGCAGTCTGCGATCGCGCGGTTGACCTGGGCTTCCTCTATACGTTGATGCCTGCCGCCGGGGTGGATGCCGCAGTACGTGAGTACCGGGAGGCAACCCAGTGCGATGACCCCGACCTGGAAAAGCGGCTGCGCGGCATCGCGCTTAATAAGTGCCTGCTGTGGGCAACGCTCGACCGGCCAGCCAACGTCACGATGGCATGGCGCGGGCTGAATGCGCTCGGGGTAACCCGCTACGAGTGACGCGGGCGGGCCACCCGGGGTGGAGCCCAGACCAACTGTGGCCCGCCCCCCACGGGGGAGCGGGCCACAGTTGGTCTTGCGGAAGTACTTATTTAGCGTGCACCTGCGCGGCGCTTGTTGTAGACGTCGAACGCAACTGCGAGCAGCAGCACGAGGCCCTTGACGACCGACTGGATTGACTGGTCGATACCCATGAGCTGCATGCCGTTGGACATCACGGCCATGATCAAACCACCGACCATGGCGCCGGTCACTCGACCCACACCACCTGTCACTGCAGCTCCACCAATAAAGCAGGCTGCGATGGCGTCGAGCTCGAACATGTTACCGGCCGCAGGCTGTGCACCGTTGGAACGCGACGAGTAGACCACACCGGCAACACCAGCAAGCAAGCCCATGTTGAGCATGATGCCGAAGTTGACCCAGCGAACCTTGACGCCGGACAGCATTGCCGCCGACAGGTTGCCACCGATCGCATACACGTGGCGGCCAAAGACCGAGCGCGTGGTGACGAGCGTGTAGGCGACCACGAGGACCGCGAGAATGATGAGCACGTTGGGCAAGCCACGTGCGTGAGCTAGCTGCCATCCGAACCACATGACGACCGCTGCCACGGCAAGCAGTCGCAGGACGAACAGCGGGGCCGCCTCGACCGTCTGCTTGTAGCCAAGACGGGCACGGCGTGAGCGCACCGCGCTGAAGGAGTAGCCCGCAACTGCGATGGCGAAGATCACTACGGTGAAGACGTCATACCCGTTGCCGCCGAACAGTCCATTTTGGAAGCCGGCCGCGATCTTGCCGTACTCGGCGGGGAACGGTGACAGCGATACGTTGCCGAGCACCAGTAGCGTCAGTCCACGGAACAGAAGCATGCCAGCAAGTGTGGTGATGAACGCGGGGATACCCACGAACGCCACCCAGAATCCCTGCCAAGCTCCGACCATCGCACCCACGATCAGCGACGCGATCACGCCGACCCACCAGGGGGCGCCATTCTTGATGACGAGTACTGCAGACACCGCTCCGGTGAGCGCCACCACGGAGCCGACCGAAAGGTCGATGTGCCCCGCGATAATCACGATTACCATGCCGATCGCGAGGATCAGAATGTAGGAATACTGAAGGATGATGTTGGTGACGTTCGTCGCACTGAGTAGCGTGCCGTCGGTCAGGATCGCGAACAGCGCGATGATGAGGACGAATGCAATGTAAATACCGCTGGTGCGGATGTTGCGAGCTACGAGGTCACGAATATTTGCAGTTCCGGCCATCATGACAGGACCTCCTTGTCCTCAGTCATCGTTTTTGGGTCCCTTTCTTGCGTCATGAGTTCCATGAGTCGCTCTTGAGTAGCATCAGCAACGGCCATTTCGCCGGTCATGCGCCCAAACGCGAGTGTGTAAATGCGGTCACAGGTACCGAGCAACTCGGGAAGCTCGGACGAGATGATGACGACAGCCTTGCCAGCCGCCACCAATCGGTTGATGATCGTGTAGATCTCGTACTTCGCGCCCACGTCAATACCGCGGGTGGGCTCGTCGAGAATTAGCACGTCAGCATCCGTATAGATCCACTTGCTCAGCACCACCTTCTGCTGGTTTCCACCAGAGAGGTTGCCTACGGCCTGCATGACCGTGGGCGTCTTGATGTTCATGCTGTCGCGATATTCCTCGGCAACGGCTAGTTCCTTGTTGCCGTCAATCCAGCCGCGATCCGACAACTTATCCAATGCTGCGGACGAGATGTTGGTGCGGATATCCTGAATGAGGTTGAGTCCGTACTTCTTCCTGTCTTCAGTCGCGTAGGCGATGCCGTGGCCAATTGCCTCAGAAACGTCGCGCGACTTAATGCGCTCACCGCGCATGTAAAGCTCGCCCTTGATGTCATGGCCGTAACTCTGCCCGAAGATGCTCATCGCAAGTTCGGTGCGACCGGCGCCCATGACTCCGGCGATGCCGACGACTTCGCCGGCCTTCACGTTGAAATTGGCCCGGTCGACAACGATGCGTCCCTGCTGGGTCGGGTGACCGACAGACCAATTTTCGACGCGCAACATCTCTTCACCAACGTTGTGGTCGCGCTTGGGGTAGCGGTTCTCAATAGAACGCCCCACCATGCCCTTGATGATGCGGTCCTGAGTGGATGCGACCTCGCTCATGTCGATCGTCTCGATGGTCTTGCCGTCACGCAGAATCGTAGTGCGGTCGGCAATCTCCTCTATCTCGTTGAGCTTGTGCGAGATCATGATCGACGCGATGCCGCGCTCCTGAAGCTTGCGTAGCAGGCCCAACAGGTGCTCAGAGTCGTCGTCGTTAAGTGCCGACGTGGGCTCATCGAGGATAAGCAGCTGTACTTCTTTCGAGAGCGCCTTCGCGATCTCGATGAGTTGCTGCTTGCCCACTCCAAGCTGGCCCACAGGCGTCAGGGGGTTCTCCTCGAGCCCGACCTGCGCCATGAGCGCCATCGCTTCGCTGTTCGTGCGGTTCCAGTCGATCAGACCGCCGCGACCGCGACGCTCGTTGCCGAGGAAGATGTTCTCCGCGACTGACAGGTAGGGCACGAGCGCGAGCTCCTGGTGGATGATAACGATGCCCTTGGCCTCGCTGTCATTGATGGAGTGAAACTGAACGGTCTCACCCTTAAAAACTATGTCGCCCGTGTAGGTGCCGTGGGGGTAAACACCGGACAGCACCTTCATGAGCGTGGACTTACCGGCACCATTTTCGCCGCAGATGGCGTGAATCTCGCCATCGAGCACTTCCAACTCAACGTCTTCCAGTGCCTTGACACCGGGGAACAACTTGGTGATCTTGCGCATCTCAAGGATGGTCGTGGACATGACTCACCTCCATTGGTGAAAAGAGTCTGCCGAAAGAGGTGCCGGCCCGCCATAGGCGGACCGGCACCAGTTTCGAATTACTCGGCTACGCCGGAAGCGACCTCGTCGGCCGTCCAGTATTCAGAGTCGATAAGCAGCGACTGGATGTTGTCCTTGTAGACAATGTCGGACGAGAGCAGGAACGACGGCACAACCTTCACACCGTTGTCGTAGGTCTCGGTGTCATTGGCCTCGGGCACTTCGCCCATCAGGAACGACTTCGAAGCGATGACTGCCTGGGCAGCGAGCTTGCGGGTGTCCTTGAAGATGGTTGCGGACTGGATGTCATCGTTGATGAGCTTGATCGATGCAATCTCAGCGTCCTGACCGGTGACGATGGGCATGCCATCGGCGATCGTGGGACCGTAACCAGCGTTACCCAGAGCGGTGAGAATACCGCGCGAGATGCCGTCGTAGGGCGAAAGAACTCCCTGGACCTTGTCACCACCGGAGTACGTGGAGGTCAAAAGGTCCTCCATGCGCTTCTGAGCGGTCTCCTGCTGCCAGCGCAGGGTTGCGGTCTGCTCAATTTCGGTCTGACCGGACTTCACCACAAGCGTGCCAGCGTCAATGAAGGGCTGAAGCGTGTCGATTGCACCGGAGTAGAAGAAGTGAGCGTTGTTGTCGTCCAGCGAACCAGCGAACAACTCGACGTTGAACGGACCGGTTGCTTCACCCTCTGAACCGTCTTGGTTAAGAAGACCAAGCCCAACGAGAAGCGAAGTGGCCTGCTGTACGCCCACCTGGTAGTTGTCGAACGTCACGTAGAAGTCGACGTTCGCGCTGTCACGGATAAGGCGGTCGTAGGCAATGACGGGGATACCGGCATCGGCGGCAGCCTGAAGCTGACCCGAAAGTGCGGTTCCGTCAATCGCGGCGACGATCAGAAGGTCGGCGCCATTCGTGATCATCGAGTCGATCTGCTGCGACTGCGTGGGGATGTCGTCGTTCGCGAACTGAAGGTCAACGTCGAAGCCCTCGGCTTCAAGCCCTGACTTGACTGCGTCGCCATCGGCGATCCAGCGCTCGGACGTCTGAGTCGGCATTGCTACACCGACGATTCCGCCTTCTGCCGTTGCTGAGCCACCGGCAGTTGCCGACGGGTCCGCTGACGTGGAACTGGTGTCGTCTCCGGCACCGCCACCGCTACATGCGGCGAGTGTGAAAGCCATGACAGCTCCAGCTGCGACGGCAACAAACTTAGTACTCTTCATTTCTCCTCCTTGAGAACACAACCCGCCGCTTTGCGGGTTTGAGTGCACGCCATTATGTTCACGTTCACATTCGCATGTCAATGCGAAATGATCACGGTTCCATTACGGTTGCGTTCAAGACTCTAACTCAACGCAAGGACACTCGCAAACCGTTTCGGGTCACGATGCGATAACGACGGCCGTTCGTCGAGTGTTGCGCGTAGTGCCTGGTAAAAAGCAGTCACGCCGTGTGAACCATAACGTTTCGATTCTCCTGCCGCGAACAGCTTGTCGGCTACGTCACCGAAACCCAAAGGCTCTCGTGTCCAAGATTCACACTTTCGGTAGACGCCAGCGAGCGAAGGCGGTGTCGGTCCGCAAATGGCGGACCGACACCACGCTCGTTTTACTCGGCTAGACCGGAAGCAACCTCTTCGGCCGACCAGTAGCCGGAGTCAATAAGCAGCGACTGGACATTGTCTTTGTAGACGATGTCGGACGAGAGCAGGAACGACGGAATGACCTTCACACCGTTGTCGTAGGTCTCGGTGTCATTGGCCTCGGGCACTTCGCCCATCAGGAACGACTTCGAAGCGATGACTGCCTGGGCAGCGAGCTTGCGGGTGTCCTTGAAGATGGTTGAGTACTGAACGTCATCGTTGATGAGCTTGACCGATGCGATTTCAGCGTCCTGACCGGTGACGACGGGCATGCCATCGGCGATCGTGGGACCGTAACCAGCGTTACCCAGGGCGGTAAGAATGCCGCGCGCCACGCCGTCGTTGGGAGCCAAGACGCCCACGACCTTGTCGCCACCGGAGTACGTGGAGGTCAAGAGGTCCTCCATGCGCTTCTGCGCAGTTTCCTGCTGCCAGTTGCGGGTCGCAACCTGAGCGATTTCCATCTGACCTGACTTCACCACGAGCACACCCGAGTCGATGTACGGCTGCAAGGTATCAATGCCACCGCTGAAGAAGAAGTGGGCGTTGTTATCGTCCAGCGAACCGGCAAACAGTTCGATGTTGAACGGACCAGTGGCGGTACCTTCGGAGCCGTCAGCGTTAAGAACGCCAAGGCCGACCAATAGCGAGGTGGCCTGCTGTACGCCCACCTGGTAGTTGTCGAACGTCACGTAGAAGTCGACGTTCGCGCTGTCACGGATAAGGCGGTCGTAGGCAATGACGGGGATACCGGCTTGGGCTGCAGCCTCGAGCTGACCCGAAAGTGCGGTTCCGTCGATCGCGGCGACGATCAGTAGGTCGGCGCCATTGGTGATCATCGATTCGATCTGCTGGGCCTGGGTCGGGATGTCGTCGCCTGCGTACTGCAGATCGACGTCGAAGCCCTCGGCTTCAAGGCCGGACTTGACCGCGTCGCCATCAGCGATCCAGCGCTCGATCGTCTGGTTGGGCATCGCGACGCCGATGGAGCCGCCTTGTGCCATTGCTGAGCCACCGGCGCTTGCCGACGGGTCCGCTGATGTGGAACTGGTGTCGTCTCCGGCACCGCCACCGCTACACGCGGCGAGCGTAAATGCCATGACAGCTCCAGCTGCAACGGCAGTGAACTTCGTACCCTTCATTTCTCCTCCTTGAGAAAGCAATCCGCAACATTGCGGTTTTGGGGGCAACCCACAAATTAATCATCAATACGTTAATTAGTTGTGTCTGCCTACAAAACAATAGCCCGGGTGGTCGTCGCGTACAACCGCACATCGTCTCGATCCGGTAACGATCGCCAGGCCCCGTTGGTCCCCAAAGTCCCTGGTAATACGGGGGCAACAAACGGCATGGCAGACTGGCGCAGTGAACCCCCGCAACCCTGGCGACCGCCGCCACCCACTCAAGGTCGCGCTGAGCGTAGGTCGCATCCAGCGGGTCGACTTTGTCGCGGGTGCCCGAGCGATCGGCCCACTCAGCCCTGGCTCCTTCATGTTCGGGGCAGCCTTTGGTGCCCTAATCCAGGTAGGCGGCTTCAACTCTTGGGTAGGGATGTCTGGCTCGGTACTTGTCATGGCCGGAGCCAGCCAAATAGCAGTGGTGGAATCGCTGCGGATCGCTGCACCCATCGCAGTCGCGGTGCTCACCGCCCTGGTCATCAACGCGCGATTCGCCCTCTACTCGGCCGCATTGGCCCCCAGCTACTCCGCCTTCCCCCGACGGTGGAAGCTGGCGCTTGCGTACCTCATGACCGACCAGGCGGCGGCCATTGCGCTACAGCACGCGGACCGCTACCCCGATCCGGTGAGACGACGCTGGTTCAACTTTGGTGCCGCACTTTCCTTTACCCTCGCGTGGTACGCGGGGACCGCGGCTGGCATCGTCTTGGGCCCCATCATCCCTCCCTCGTGGCAACTCGGGTTCATCGTGCCACTCATGTTCATTGCGCTCGTGGTGCCCACTCTCAAGCATCGGTCGGAGATAGTCGCCGCCTTCGTGGCTATCGCCGCGACCCTCCTTCTCAAGGACCTCCCCTTGGGACTTAACGTCATCCTTGGTGCGCTCACGGGTATCGGCGTTGCGAGGTTGGTCCGATGATGCTCTTCATCGCGTTCGTGCTGGCAGGCATAGGTACGTACCTCATTCGCATCTCTGGAATCACGCTGCTCGGCGGGGACCGGGAACTGCCGGAATCCGTGACCAAGACCCTCCGGCTGGTAGGCCCGGCCGCCCTCGCCGCCATCGTTGCCAACGCGCTCCTGTTAGACGGCGGCGAGTGGCGCGGCTTCTCCGCATGGCATGTAGCCGCGATGGTGGCGATCGTGGTTGCCATATGGAAGAAGTCCATGGGTTGGTCGCTCGTTTCCGGCGCGGTGTCCTTCGCCGCACTACTGCTGTTGGGTATGTAAAGGCCCCCTCAACGCGAGGCGGGCAGTCGCCTCGTCCGCACACTCCTCTGGGTTGGCACTATCGCACCTCATCGTTGCCGGTACGATATTCGGGCGGGCCTCTAGCTCAGTTGGTAGAGCAGCGGACTTTTAATCCGCGGGTCGTGGGTTCGAGCCCCACGGGGCCCACCCAATAGATCGCTGAATGATGATCGTTACGTGCATGTCGTTTGAGGCGAACCCCCTCCGAGGGGCTCGTGGGCGTGAAAGGTACGCGGCCCCGCGCCGCGAATGAACTGCTAGGTTGCGGCGATGGACATCAATGGGCCACTCGTCGCCAGACTGGTCGCAGGGCAATTTCCTCGCTACAAGGGACTTCCAGTTTCTCGAGTGGAGCCACGAGGAAATGACAACCGCACCTTCAGGATCGGTTCGGAACTGTCCGCTCGCCTCCCAAGTGCCGAAGGGTATGTTCCGGCAGTGGAGAAGGAGTATCGGTGGCTTCCTGAACTGGCTCGTAGACTCACCGTTGCGATTCCGGAACCCATCGGACTTGGCGCGCCTGGGAGTGGCTACCCGTGGCCCTGGTCGCTCAATCGCTGGTTACCTGGCAGTGCTCTTGCGAATGTTCGCGAGGTTGACCGCGCCGGGCTTGCGGCATCTTTGGGAGGCTTTCTCGCAACCCTTCACGGTGTCGACGTAAGGGGCGGGCCTCTCGCGGGCAAACAGTCTTTCTTCCGAGGCGCCTCCCTCATGCACGACGACGGCGAGGCCAGATCGGCTCTCCGCACTCCCGAGGAGGCGAGGGTGTGGGAGGCGGCGCTCGCCAGCGAGTGGAGCGGGCCACCCAAGTGGTTCCACGGGGATCTCGCGCCCGGGAATATCCTGATTGAACATGGACGACTGTCCGCCGTCATCGACTGGGGCCAGAGCGGCGTGGGTGACCCAGCTTGCGATCTCGCTATTGCATGGACTTTCTTCGACGCCATCGAGCGCCGGGTCTTTGCCGTCGAAGCCGGACTCGACGAGGGTGCTTGGGCCCGTGCTCGTGGGTGGGCTCTCTGGAAGGCCCTCATGACGGGAACCTCCGAGTCAGACCGCGTGATGCACGAGATCCTGAACGACCCGGTCCGACTCGAATAGTGCCCGATCACGCTTATATGCCAGGCATGCCCCAATGCATCGCAGCGTGACCCGTCGGCCCACCAATGTCACGTGCGCATACTTTGCCCGCAACTGGGCGAGAAACCGCGGGTCGTGGGTTCGAGCCCCACGGGGCCCACCCATTGCACGGAAGGAAGTCGGACCGCATTGGACGTAGCGGCCCGACCCCCGTCACGGCCTAGAGTTGCGCGAGCAACTCCTCCATTACGGCGATCTCCGCCGTCTGGTCATCGATTACCTGCTGCGCGAGTGCCTGCACTTCGGGACTCTTCGCGTCCTGAAGTGCAATCTCCGCCATGTCGACGGCGCCCTCGTGGTGCACCACCATTTGCTCGAGGAAGATCGCGCCGGCGTCTTCGCCCGTAGCCATATCCTCTGAACTCATCATGCCGTCGCCTGCGTCCTGGCCCATAGCTGCGTGATCTGCAGTGCTGGTGGGGTCGAACTCAACGCCCCACGCGTCAAGCCACCCGAGCATGAGCTCGATCTCCGGGGCCTGCGCGTCCTTGATCTGTAGGGCTAGATCTGAAACGCGGTCGTCTACTCCATCCTTCGCCAACACCACATCGGCCATTTCCACTGCCTGTTGGTGGTGAGGAATCATCATCGTGACGAACATCTCGTCCGCGTCGTTGAACGAGTCTGCGGACGCTGCGGTGAGTGACGGTGACGGATCGCTTGGATTTGAGTCAGTGGTTGAGCCGCACCCGGCGAGCGTGAACGTCAGTCCGAGCGCGCCCGTCAGCAGTAAAAGGGGAAGCTTATTCATAGTTTTGGTCTCTTCTTATAGGTCGAATGGGTGGTTCAAAATGGCGCGGTCACGCGCCACCAGGAAGATCGCCCTGCCGATGCGGCAGGGTGAGACCCCTCACGTCCGACTAATGGAAAGCGCAAGCAGAGAAGGTCCACAGGGAATCAATCGCGAGACCATCGGCAGGTAGACCACCGGCGCGTATGCGCGCAACCTCACTGAAATTGACTGCCGACTTCGCGGAAGGAACAACTCGAGTCCTGCTACGAGGGCGAGCACACAGATCGCAAGCATCTCCATGTGCGACGTGCCGTGTGGGGCGTGTTGTTCGCAACCACCCGCACAGCCCGACTCAGCGTCCGCGCTGGACTCTAGGATCGCGGCGGATGCCGAATGCGCGACCGGCGCGGCGACACTGCGCTGGTTGCCGGGATGCTCGCCGTTGGAAGCGCTGAAACCCCCGCTAAACGTGTGCATGGCGACGACCCCGGCACCGACGGCCGCGGAGACTACCGCGATGAAGAGGAAGTTCCCAAAAGACAAGCGCCAGCGCGCCAAAGTGCGATCAAGGACCATGCTCACCTCCCGCTCTTCTGGATCACTTTACCTCCGGGACCCCAGCACGTCACCGCGTGCCGGCGCGAGTGTCCATGCGCACTCGCAGGTCACTCTCAGGAACCTCACAGCATCCGCTGGTTACCTGAGTACATGAACTTCTCTCCTCGTATCCTGGCCGCTTCGGCCGTCATCGGCCTCGGCGGCATCGTCCTCGCCGGCTGCTCCACAAGTGACGTCACCTCGGACACAGACTCCACCTCAAGTACCGCCTCGACCACCACCGACTCGGCGGTACCGGCAGTGTGGGACAGCAGCGAGCTCCACACCATCGAGCTCGACTACGACGAGTCCGACTACGACTCGCTCATTAGCTCCTACCTGAATTCAGGCGAGAAGGTCTGGATCTCTGCCACCGTCACGATCGACGGCGAGACCTTCGAGGATGTAGGCCTCAAGATCAAGGGCAACTCGTCGGTACGCGGCCTCAGTGAAGACGAGGACGCGACTGTCAGCGCGGAGCACCCGGAAGACCTGCCGTGGATCATCCGCCTCGACAAGTACGTGGACGACCAGAGCATGGACGGCGCCACGGAGTTCGTGGTGCGGGGCAACTCCTCGGAAACCTCCCTCAACGAAGCCGTCGCGCTCGACCTGCTCTCCGATGCCGGCCTTGCTGCCGAAGAGGCCATCGCCGTGAGCTTTACCGCTGGCGACTCGGAGCCCGCGCTGCGGCTCGTGGTCGAGAACCCAAACGACGAATGGATGGAGCGCGAACTGGGCGACGGCCTGCTGTGGAAGGCCGAGTCACCGGGCACGTGGGATTACATTGACGACGACCCGGAGTCCTACATGGAGGCGTTCGACCAAGAAGGTGGCGATGACAACTACGTCCCCCTCATCGACTTCCTCGAATTCGTTAACAACTCGGACGACGACACCTTTGGCTCCGACCTCGACGAGAGGCTGGATGTTGAATCGTTCGCGACCTACCTCGCCTACCAAAACGTGATCGACAACTTCGACGACATCGACGGCCTGGGAAACAACTCGTACCTCTACTGGGACACCGATACCGAGCAGATGACCGTGGTTAACTGGGACCTCAACCTGGCCTTTGGCCAGGAGAACATCGACGCTGGCGCCACCGCCGGAGCCGGAGCTCAGGCAGGTCGGGGTGGCGCGCTGCCTGGCGGCGACGCACAGGCTGGCGGCGACCGCCCCGGCCGCGGCGAGTTGCCCGACGGCGCGGCACTTCCCGACGACGCGACGCTGCCGGAGGAGGCAACCTTGCCAGAAGATGGCGCACTTCCCGAGCTTCCCGACGGCGCGGCCTTGCCGGACGGTGCGGCACTTCCCACTGACGGCGCACTTCCGGACGATGCCGCAGCAGCCGGCGATCGCGCTGGTGGCGGTGGCGGCGGCCAGGGTGGAAGCAACATCCTCTCCGAGCGCTTCCTCGCGAACGACGACTTCATGGCCATGTACGACGCGGCGGTTGCCTCCCTCACCGAGTCGCTCTTCACCTCGGGCACCGCTCAAGAGTCGCTGGACGCCTGGTCTTCCCTGTTGACGTCAGACGCCTCCAGCCTCGTGGACCCCGACGTGGTCGCCACTGAAGCCCAGACGCTGTCAGATAAGTTCCCCTCCTAACAAGCAAGTCCCTGTGGCCGGCCCGTGTGTACGCGGGCCGGCCATTGGCGTTTGCGTCTCCTCGGAGCAGTTCGGCAACCGAGTTTGGGGCACGCTGTCGATCTGGGCGGGCCGATGCGTCATGAGGGTACGCGGCGCCCGCCGCGCAGCTTCCAACAGGAGACCTCATGAACTTCGCACTGCTCGCCCTAACTGCCTTCCTTGCGACCCCCAGCTCGATTGTGGTGGGGACGGTCTGGTATCGGCCACGCGTCTTCGGTAACCGCTGGCAGGCGCTCACCGGCATCGATCCCAACAAGCCCGTGAGCCCTGCCGTGACCTACGGCGGTACTTTTATGGCGACGGCCGTGACCGCCATGGTGCTCGCCATCGCAGCGCACGTAGCGGCGTCTTACGTCGCCCTCGAAACACTGCCTGCGGCGCTCCTCACCGCGTTAGTTCTCTGGGCCGGCCTCACGGCCAGCCGGATGCTCGTTCACGACTTGTTCGCGAGCAAAAGCTTGAGAATCTGGCTAATCGATGCGGGATACGAGCTTGTGACGCTGCTGGTCATGGCGGCGATCATCGGCCTGATCGGCGCCTGACTTGGCTGAGGCCAGAAACCCGTGCGCGGTTGCTTGACTCCCGAGACACACAAAGAACGCCCGATGCCGGGGGTAGTATCCCCCAGCATCGGGCGCCTTTTGTCGGGGCTATCCCTCACCTAGATCTCAGCCAAAGGTGAAGGAGTAAGCCTCGACTCCTTGGCCCACCTGGACGTCGAGCACGTGCTGGCCGTCGCCGACGTCCGCGGCCATTTGATAGGACCGCGGGGTGCCGTCCACCTCGATCACTGTGGAGCTACCGTCGTCCAGCGTCACCGTGACCTGGCCTGACCCGGCAAGAACCATCCGCACCTCGGTGGCGTGGAAGTTCAACCGGACCGCAGCATCGGCCGCCGTGGGCGTCGCGTACTGGGTCTCAAGCGTCCAGGCGCCGTCCAGCGCGAACGTGTCGTCGGCCTGGGCATCGGCGAACGTGTACTCACCCTGTCCCGGCTTGTAGCGATCGGTGCCGGCGTAGTTCTCGTCCTTGGACGTGCCGAGGAAGGTCTCCTGGGTGGTCGAGCCCAGGTCCGGGGTGTCGTCCTCGGTCTCGGTCGCCGCGGGCAGCTCGACGTCAGGATTGGCGTCCTCGAGCAGCTCGCGGATGAGTTTCTCCGTGGTCGCGTAGTTGCCCTCGCCAAACGCGATGTGGCGAACCGTACCCTCCGCGTCGATCAGGTAGTGCGCGGGCCAGTACCGGTTACGGTAGTTGGTCCACGTGGACAGGTTGTTGTCCAGCGCGACCGGGTACGTGATGCCAAAGTCCTCCGCGCCTGCCCGCACGTTGCCCTCGTTCTTCTCAAACGCGTACTCGGGCGAGTGGATGCCGATCACGTTGAGCCCAGCATCGCGGTAGGCGTCGTTCCAACCGACCACGTGAGGAATGGAGCGCTGGCAGTTGATGCAGGAGTAGGCCCAGAAGTCCACGAGCACTACCTCGCCGCGCAGGTCCTCCAGGTTGATCGCCTCGTCACCCGGGGTGTTGAACCACGAGTCGATGCCCTTGATGCTGGGCGCGGTGCCGCAGGACTCGAGCTCGAGCGCACCATCCGTGCACTGGTCGAGGTCCTTGTTCTCATCATTGATCAGACCGCCAAGCGCTAGCGCGTCCCGAGCGGACTCGTTGTCCGTGAGCTGCTCCTGAACCCCGGCGGTGTAGTCGGGCAACAGCGTCTGCAACTTCTGCGGCAGGTTGAAGGCCAGGCCGATGGCGAGGGCAATAAGCGCCAAACCTGCGGCAACTCGGACGCCACGCTCGCGCTTGCGGAACGCCTTGACACGCTCGGCAAGGCCGCGACCGGCGAGGGCGAAGAACAGCAGTGGCACAGCGACGCCAATAGCGAACGAGACGGTCAGGAGGACCGTTCCTATTCCAATCTGGCCAGTGGAGCCAGCGACAATAATGGCCGCGAGCACAGGTCCCGCACACGGCACGAACACCGCGCCCAAGGCGAGTCCCACCCCAAAGCCGTTCTTCTTGGAGTCAACGTTGCGCTTGGGAAGGAACGCGAAGGGCTTCTCGAGGATGTATTCAAACTTGGGGACAATGAGGCCGATGCCGATCAGGATTAGCACCACCATGGCGACCCAGCGAATGATGTCCTGAGGAAGGTTGAGCGCGCTCAGCAGCAACGAGCCCACGAGGGTGACGAACGTGAAGCTCGTCACCAGTCCTGCGATGACCAGGTACGGACGCCAGCGCGAGACCTCTTGCTGCGGGGCGGCAGCGGGCACCGCGTCAGCATCGGCGCCACTCCTGATGACGCCAGCGGAGCCGGCCCGGATCGAGGCGCTTGCCCCCACCTGTAAGCCGATGCCCGACCCGACCTTTTGACGTGCCGGTTCGGCCAGGCGCGAGGCAGACCGTGCCGACTTCGAGCCCCGGGAAGACTGTGCTCCGCCGGTTAAGAATATGACCGGTAGGACCGGCAAGATGCAGGGCGAGATGCCCGTAATAAGACCGCCGAGCAGTCCGATGATGATGAGTTCCATGTCCGTGCCTTCCGCTTCAGTTACGGCAGGTTCGCTCGGGCGCGGCCACTGGATTGGCGCGGTCCGCTTGGACCGGTAGAAATCGGAGCGAACTTGGCAGTCGCATATAGAGGTGCATCTGCTCACTCACGAAATTTCTTTTCAATCCGACCAATCCGGTCCCCCGCATCGGGCGAACCCCTCCTGAAGCCGCACCTCGCGGCGGGCAACCCAGACAGGGAAGCCGCAGACCGAAGTCCGTTCCGACGGGCGACACACTATGGAGGAAATCATGGCTACACGCACTAAGAAGCTGACCTCGGGATTCGCGCTCATCTTTGCTGGCGCACTCGCACTTTCCGCTTGCAGCACTGACTCAGACGAGGCGATGGAAAGCACCGACGCCACCCCCGCAATGACGCAGGACGCCACCCCCGATGCCACCATGGCACCCGCCCCGGCGATGTCCGAGAGCGCGATGGCGGACCCCGCAGCGAATCTCGTAGGCGCGGCGTGCGCCGACTGCGCAGCAGCGGTTCCCGACGGCGCCGGCTCAGTTCAGGGCATGTCCCAGGATCCGGTCGCGGTTGCCGCCTCGAACAACCCGCTGCTCACCACGCTCGTGGCTGCCGTGAGCGGGCAGCTCAACCCCGACGTCGACCTGGTCGACACCCTGAACGGCGACGAGTTCACCGTGTTCGCCCCGGTTGACGATGCCTTCGCGAAGATTGACGCGGACACCATCGAGGTCCTCAAGACGGACAGCGACCTGCTGAGCTCGATCCTGACCTACCACGTGATCCCCGGCCAGATTGAGCCCGCGGACATCGACGGCACGTTCACCACCGTGAACGGTGCGGATCTGACGGTCACCGGTACCGGCAACGACATCATGATCAACGGTGAGTCCAACGTGATTTGTGGTGGAGTCCAGACCGCGAACGCGACCGTCTACCTCATCGACACGGTGCTCATGCCCCCGGCTAACTAATAGCCAGTAGTTCCCCCAACATCAGGCGGCCGATGCTCACTCCAGTGGGCATCGGCCGCCTGTTTTGTGTTCGCTGTGTAGGGACGATTGGTTCGCCGTGCGGGGGTAGCCGGGTAGCGCAATAATGAAACTTCCGGCTCAATCCCTATCGCGGAGGTAGCGATCATGGCACACGGCGACATCACCCACATCGACATTCCGGTAGCAGATATGGACGCAGCGAAGAGCTTCTACGCCGCGCTGTTCGGCTGGCACATTGCGGAGCCGCCCGGGTTTGAGGGTTACCCCATGTGGTCTGCGCCCAACGGCATGAGTGGGGGCGGGCTCGCGCCGCGCAGCGAGGACTTCTCGCAGCCGCGCTCTTATGTAGAGGTGGACTCGATCGACGAGACGTTGGCTTTGGCGGTCTCCAAGGGCGCGACGGTGCTGATGGCTAAGGACCCGATTTCTGAGACCAGCTGGTGGGCAGTGCTGAGAGACCCCGATGGCAACAGCATCGGAATATACGAAGGCGTCACCGAGGTGGGTACCGCGGAGTAGTCGTGGCAGTCGTAGGCGAGCGGCGGTCGCGGTTGTGGGTGGGGCGCGGTTGACCGCGGGACGGTTCTGAGTTGACCGTCTCGGGTGAGGGGCGTACTGGTGGTGCCCTGGCGCGCCAAGACGTAGCCTGTTGGGATGACTCATATCTTTCACCACACGCTCAACGACGGCCACGCGATCCCCCCGATCGGCTTCGGCACATTTCCCCTCAAGGGCGAGGAGGGACGCGATGCCGTCCATGCCGCACTCGGCAACGGTTACCGGTTGCTCGACTCCGCCACCAACTACGAGAACGAGGGCATCGTGGGCCGGGCGCTGCGCGACTTTTTGGCCGAATCAGGCGTGCCGCGCGACGAGGTGACCGTGCAGAGCAAGCTCGCTGGCCGCCACCACGACTACGAAAGTGCACTCGCAGCAGGATACGAGTCAGTTACCC
>Ga0307486_1000706_pt1 | contig 28788 bp, 37 predicted proteins | sample CBIW02metaG_FD_203663 | JGI IMG/M metagenome (GOLD analysis project Ga0307486, IMG submission 203663) | Sea-ice brine microbial communities from Beaufort Sea near Barrow, Alaska, United States - CBIW 0.2 | ecosystem: Environmental > Aquatic > Marine > Coastal | place: USA: Alaska | collected... | reverse complement strand
CACCGGTCGCAGCAGTCGCGGAGGCTAAATAATGTTGATTCCACGTAGGGTCAAGCACCGTAAGCAGCACCACCCGGGTCGCTCCGGTCACGCTACCGGTGGCACCACGGTGTCGTTTGGTGAGTACGGCATCCAGGCGATGAGCCCCGCCTATGTGACCAACCGTCAGATCGAGTCCGCTCGTATCGCCATGACGCGTCACATCAAGCGTGGTGGGAAGGTGTGGATCAACATCTACCCCGACCGCCCGCTGACCAAGAAGCCTGCTGAAACCCGCATGGGTTCCGGTAAAGGTTCGGTCGAGTGGTGGGTGGCCAACGTCAAGCCGGGTCGTGTTCTCTTCGAGCTCAGCGGTGTAACCGAAGAGGTTGCCAAAGAGGCGCTGACCCGCGCAATTCACAAGCTGCCCCTCAAGGCACGCATCATCAAGCGCGAGGAGGGCGACGCATAATGGCGATCGGAACCAAGGAGCTCGCCCCAGTCGAGCTCGATACTTTTGACAATGCAAAGCTGTTTGACGAGCTGAAGAAGGCCAAGGAAGAGCTGTTCAACCTGCGCTTCCAGTCGGCCACCGGCCAGCTTGAAAGCCACGGCCGCCTTCGTGCGGTCAAGCGGGACATTGCTCGCATCTACACGGTGCTTCGTGAGCGCGAGCTGGGCATTCGTGCCACGCCCGCTGTCGTCGAAGTTCCGGCCAAGGCTGAAAAGGCCGAGAAAAAGACCAAGAAGGCCAAGGCCAAAGTGGAGTCCACCGACGACACTGCCGCTGAGACCGTCGAGACGAAGGAGGCCTAGTCATGGCGAAGACTGACGAAACGGTCGTCGCGGGCGAAGCTACCGAGCTCGTTCGCGGTTACCGCAAGACGCTGCGTGGTTACGTGACCAGCGACAAGATGAATAAAACCATCATTGTTGTGGTTGAAGACCGCGTGAAGCACCCGCTGTACGGCAAGGTCATTCGCCGTACGTCCAAGCTGAAAGCTCACGATGAGTTGAATGCCGCAGGCATCGGCGACCTCGTCCTGATCAGCGAGACTCGGCCGCTCAGCGCTTCCAAGCGCTGGCGCCTGGTCGAGATCCTTGAGAAGGCCAAGTAAGCCTCGCGCTTACTTGACCATAGGGAGATAAGAAATGCTTCAGCAAGAATCACGAGTCAGGGTCGCCGACAACAGCGGCGCCAAAGAGCTTTTGACCATCCGCGTTCTCGGTGGCTCCGGCCGCCGTTACGCCGGCCTCGGCGACGTCATTGTCGCCACGGTCAAGGACGCCATCCCGGGCGGAAACGTCAAGAAGGGTGACATCGTCAAAGCTGTCATCGTTCGCACCAAGAAAGAGACCCGTCGTTCAGACGGTTCGTACATCAAGTTCGATGAGAACGCTGCAGTGATCTTGAAGGCTGACGGTGACCCTCGCGGCACCCGAATCTTCGGACCGGTCGGTCGCGAGCTTCGCGACAAGAAGTTCATGAAGATCATCTCGCTGGCACCGGAGGTTATTTAATCATGGCCAGAATCAAAAAGGGTGACCTCGTTCAGGTCATCAGCGGCCGCAGCCAGGCTCGCGGCGGAGACCGTGGCAAGCAGGGCAAGATCATCTCTGTCGACGTTGCGAAGAACCGCGTGCTCGTTGAGGGCATCAACTTTGTAACCAAGCACGTTCGCGTCGGCCAGACCCAGCGCGGCACCAAGACGGGCGGCATCGAGACATTCGAAGCCCCCATCCACGTGTCCAACGTTGCGGTCGTTGACCCGGAAACCAAGAAGCCGACCCGTGTCGGTTTTCGCCAAGAAGAGGTAACGAAAGACGGCGTCACTAAGACGGTGCGCATTCGTTACGCCAAGAAGTCAGGGAAGGACCTCTAATGACTGACACCATTACGAGCACCGAGCCTGTCAACGGCGCCAAGCCCGTTGCGGCCCTGCCGCGTTTGAAGCAGAAGTACCGCGACGAAATTCGCGCCCGCCTCTCTGAGGAACTCGGCTTCACCAACGTGCACCGCATTCCCACGCTGACGAAGATTGTCGTCAACATGGGTGTCGGAGAAGCAGCACGCGACGGCAAGGTGATGGATGGTGCGGTTTCTGACCTCACCAAGATCACCGGCCAGAAGCCGCAGGTCACCAAGGCTCGCAAGTCCATCGCGCAGTTCAAGCTTCGTGAGGGACAGCCCATTGGCGCCCACGTCACCCTTCGTGGCGATCGCATGTGGGAATTTCTGGACCGTCTGCTCAGCCTGGCACTGCCCCGTATCCGTGACTTCCGCGGCCTCTCGGACAAGCAGTTCGATGGCGCGGGAAACTACACCTTCGGTTTGACCGAGCAGGTCATGTTTCACGAGATCGACCAGGACCGCATCGACCGCGTTCGCGGCATGGACATCACCGTGGTGACGACTGCCAAGAACAACGATGAGGGTCGTGCGCTGCTCAAGGCCCTCGGTTTTCCGTTCAAGACGGCAGAGAACACTAAGTAGCTTCATCGGCTAGTGCTCCATCGGCTAGTGTAGGGAGCTTGCGCTTAGTAAGGCTCTCAACTCGTTGAGGACTTCAGGTCCAGCGTAATAACTTCACCCTGGGGGCCGGCCAACCGGCCGGTCCCCTCACCACCACAGGTCGCCATTCGGTAACGGATGCTGCGAAACCAGGCGAGAAAGGCACCACAAAATGACAATGACAGATCCGGTCGCAGACATGCTGACCAGACTGCGCAATGCGAATTCGGCGTACCACGACACCGTGTCCATGCCGCATAGCAAATTGAAAGCGCACATCGCTGACATCCTCAAGGCTCAGGGATATATCTCTGCCTGGAGCGTTGCCGATGCAACAGTAGGCAAGACCCTCACACTCGACCTGAAGTTCGGTCCCAATCGTGAGCGTTCCATCGTAGGCATCAAGCGGGTTTCAAAGCCCGGCCTGCGCGTGTACGCAAAGTCAACCGAGATTCCTATGGTTCTCGGTGGCCTCGGCGTTGCCATCCTGTCCACCTCCAGCGGTTTGCTTACCGACCGCCAGGCTGAGAAGAAGGGCGTAGGCGGAGAAGTTCTCGCCTACGTGTGGTAACGAAGAATGTCACGTATTGGTAGAAAGTCCATTGAGATTCCCGCCGGAGTCACGGTCGTCGTCGACGGCCAGGGCGTTTCGGTCAAGGGTCCGAAGGGCGAGCTCGCCCTCGTTGTAGCCAAGCCCATCGCGGTCAACGTCGAGGATGGTCACGTTTTCGTGACTCGCCCCAACGACGAGCGCGATTCGCGTGCGCTGCACGGCTTGAGCCGCACCCTCATCAACAACCAGATCATCGGCGTAACCGTTGGTTACTCCAAAGGTCTTGAAATTGTCGGTACCGGTTACCGCGCGGCGCAGAAGGGCACCTCGGTTGAGTTTGCTCTCGGTTTCTCGCACCCGGTCGTCGTCGAGCCGCCCGTTGGCATCGTTTTGACCGTTGAGAGCGTCAACAAGCTCACGGTCAGCGGTATCGATAAGCAGGCCGTCGGCGAAGTTGCCGCCAACATCCGTAAGATTCGCAAGCCTGAGCCATATAAGGGCAAGGGCGTGCGTTACGCCGGCGAGATTGTTCGCCGCAAGGCCGGAAAGAGCGGTAAGTAGCCATGGGACTCGGAACTAGAGGCAAGAGTAAGGCCGCAGCTCGCGGACGTCGTCACACACGTCTTCGTAAGAAGATCGAGGGAACGGCGCTTCGCCCGCGCCTCGTCGTCACGCGCTCGGCTCGCCACGTATTCGTGCAGGTCGTCGACGACAGCAAGGGTTTCACCCTTGCGTCGGCATCCACGCTCGAAACGGACTTGCGCACCTTCGATGGTGACAAGACCGCCAAGGCCCGCAAGGTCGGTGAGCTGGTTGCCGAGCGTGCGAAAGCCGCCGGCATTGAAGCCGTTGTATTTGACCGTGGTGGCAGCAAGTACGCAGGACGCGTCGCAGCCATCGCCGAGGGAGCTCGAGAGGGTGGATTGAACCTGTGAGCACTGACAAAATTGAAACCACAGCACCAGTTGCTGCCGTTGCTGAGGCGCCGGTTGAAACCGCTGCTTCCACGACTCCGCCGCAGAACGAGCCCCGCGAGGCTCGTCGTGGTGGCCGTGAGCGCAACCCCAACAAGGACCGCGGAAGCCGCGATGCCGACAAGAGCCAGTTTCTGGAACGCGTCGTCACCATCAACCGCGTGTCGAAGGTCGTCAAGGGTGGTCGTCGCTTCAGCTTCACCGCTCTCGTCGTCGTCGGCGACGGAAACGGCCTGGTTGGCGTGGGATACGGCAAGGCCCGCGAGGTTCCTACCGCTATCTCCAAGGGCGTCGAAGAAGCGAAGAAGAACTTCTTCCGCGTTCCTCGCGTTGGCCTGACCATTCCGCACCCCGTGCAGGGCGAAGCCGCAGCCGGCGTCGTTCTGCTGCGTCCGGCAGCAGCAGGTACCGGCGTTATCGCCGGTGGCCCGGTGCGCGCCGTACTGGAATGCGCTGGCATCCACGACGTTCTGAGTAAGTCGCTCGGTTCGTCGAACACCATCAACATCGTGCACGCCACGGTCGAAGCACTGCACCAGCTCGAAGAGCCGCGGGCAGTTGCGGCCCGCCGTGGCCTGGCCTATGAGGACGTGGCTCCGGCCCGTTTCCTCCGCATGGATGCTGCTGCCGCTGAGGCAGCTGCAACCGCGAAGGCAGGTGCCTGATGGCCCAGTTGAAGATCACACAGATCAAGTCCAAAATTAGTGAGAGGCAGAACCAGCGCGACACGCTTCGCAGTCTGGGTCTGCGACGCATTGGCGCCGTCACGATTCGCGAAGACAATTCGCAGAACCGCGGCTACGTCAAGACCGTCGCTCACCTCGTAAAGGTCGAGGAGATTGACTAATGGCTGACGAGAAGGAAGCTACCACGGTAGCCGACAAGCCCACCGCAAAGAAGACTGCTGCCCCCACAAAGGCCGCAGCACCGAAGAAGGCCGCTGCACCGAAGAAAGCCGCTGCCCCCAAAACGGCCGCTGTTGTTGAGCCAACCGAGCCCCGCGAGCACGTGCTGAAGGTACACCACCTTCGCCCGGCCCCCGGCGCAAAGAAGGCCCGCCAGCGCGTTGGCCGTGGTGAAGGATCCAAGGGTAAGACCGCGGGTCGAGGCACCAAGGGAACTAAGGCGCGTTACAGTGTGCGCGTTGGCTTCGAGGGTGGGCAGATGCCGCTGCACATGCGCACCCCGAAACTGCGTGGATTCAAGAATCCGTTCCGCGTCGAGTACCAGGTTGTCAACCTGGAAAAGCTCGAACTGCTGTACCCGGATGGCGGCGATGTCACCATTGCCAGCCTGATCGCCAAGGGTGCAGTTCGTGACAACGAAAAAGTCAAGGTTCTCGGCACCGGAGAAATTACCGTTAAGCTGAACGTGACGGTCGACAAGGTCTCTGCCTCAGCCGAGCAGAAAATTGTCGCCGCGGGTGGATCTGTAAAGTAAGTCCGTAGACGCTCAATCGAGCTTGTCGAACCCGTCAATCGATCATTTCGTTTGATCTGGTTCGACAAGCTCGATCGCTTTAAGTCGACCTGCACCGGTCGATCTGCGTAAATATCTGGAGGCCTTTTTGTTCAGCGCCATTGGGCGGATCTTCCGCACCCCCGACCTTCGTAGGAAGATCGGCTTCACCCTGGGCATTATTGCTCTGTTCCGACTGGGTTCGTTCATTCCCGCGCCCTTCGTGGACTTCGGCAACGTGCAGCTGTGTCTGGCAGCCAACCAGGGCTCAAGCGGCCTCTATGAGCTGGTCAACCTCTTCAGTGGTGGCGCCCTGCTCCAGCTGAGCGTGTTTGCCCTTGGAATCATGCCGTATATTACGGCCTCGATCATCGTGCAGTTGCTGCGCGTGGTCATCCCTCACTTCGACACCCTGCACAAAGAGGGTGCTTCCGGTCAGAGCACACTGACCCAGTACACTCGCTATCTCACCATTGCCCTCGGAATTCTGCAGTCGACCACCCTGATTACGGTGGCTCGCAGCGGCGCCCTCTTTGGAACCTCCGCCAGCACCGAGTGCACGCAGCTGATCACCAACGACGCCTGGTACGCCATCATGCTCATGGTCATCACCATGACGGCCGGTACCGGCGTCATCATGTGGATGGGTGAGATGGTCACCGAGCGCGGTGTCGGCAACGGTATGTCCCTCATGATCTTCGTCTCCATCGCCGCGCTGTTCCCCGGCTCGCTCGCCTCGATCGGCCAGCAGCAGGGCTTCAACGTTCTCGTGTTCGTCTTGATCGTTGGTGTGCTGGTGGTCGGCGGTGTGGTGTTTGTTGAACAATCGCAGCGGCGAATACCCGTGCAATATGCCAAACGAATGGTTGGGCGGCGTACCTACGGCGGCAACAACACCTATATTCCCATCAAGGTCAATATGGCCGGTGTTATTCCCGTCATTTTCGCCTCGTCGTTGCTCTACCTACCGGCCCTACTGGCACAGTTCAACCAGCCGGCCGCGGGCAAGGAGGCCCCCGCCTGGGTGGTGTGGATCTCAAACAACCTCACCGGCGGCGACCAGCCGCTCTATATGACCATGTACTTCCTCCTCATCATTGGCTTCACCTACTTCTACGTGGCCATCACGTTCAACCCCGAAGAAGTCGCCGACAACATGAAGAAATACGGCGGATTCATTCCCGGCATTCGCGCCGGTCGGCCCACCGCAGAATATCTTGACTTCGTTTTGACCCGTATCACTCTGCCCGGCTCGATCTACCTGGGTTTGATTGCGCTGATTCCGCTTATTGCCTTCTCGGTTCTCGGCGCCGACCAGAACTTTCCGTTCGGCGGTGCCAGCATCCTGATCGTCGTTGGTGTGGGGCTGGAGACGGTCAAGCAGATCGACTCGCAACTGCAACAGCGACACTACGAGGGACTCCTTAAATGACGCGCTTACTTCTGATAGGTCCACCCGGCGCGGGAAAGGGCACGCAGGCCGAACGCTTGGCGCTGGCCTTCAGCGTTCCCGCCATCTCCACCGGCGACATTTTTCGCTACAACGTGACGAACAACACGCCGCTCGGGCTTGAGGTCAAGTCGTTCATGGATGCCGGTGCCTACGTGCCGGACAGCCTCACCAACGCCATCGTTGCCGATCGGCTGACAGAAGCCGATGCCGCCAGCGGCTTTTTGCTCGACGGCTACCCGCGCACCACCGACCAGGTTGCAGAACTTGACCGCCTTTTGGTGGCCGACGGCACCCAGCTAGACGTTGTTGTACTGATCACCGCCGACACCGATGAGGTTGTAGCCCGCCTGCTAAAGCGCGCCGCGGAACAGGGCCGAGCCGATGACACGGCCGACGTCATTCGTCATCGCCTCGACGTGTACACCGAGCAGACGGCGCCCCTTATCGATATTTACAGTGCCCGTGGCCTCGTGGTTACCATTGACGGCCTCGGCGCTGTTGACGTTGTCACGGACCGCATCGTGGCGGCGTTGGCCGACCGTGGTGTGCGCCCAAGCGCCAGCGCGTCCTAACCCGACCGGGCCGCTCCGGCCTTCTGGAGGGGCCGGGCCAATGGGCCTGGCCCCTCGGCAGGTTAACAACAAAAAAGAGATCGCTCCCAGTGTTCGGAGCTAGTTTGTAGGAAAATAGTGAGTTTTCGACGTTCCATCTATAAGAACCCTGCCCAGCTGCGCCTCATGGTGGCCCCAGGGTTGGCAACGGCGGCATCGCTCAAGGCCGCCCGCGCCGCTATGGTCGTGGGCGCGACAACGCTCGACCTCGACGCCGCCGCTGAGGCGGCTATCCTGGCCCTTGGCGGTCAACCCAACTTCAAGCTCGAAGAGGGCTACCACCACACCGTGTGTGCCTCGGTGAACGATGATGTTGTGCATGGCATCCCCACCGGTCGCCGACTCGGCGCCGGTGACATCGTGTCGATCGACAGTGGCGCCATCATTGAGGGCTGGAACGGCGACGCCGCGTTCAGCTTTGTTCTACCCGATGACACCCGGCCCGAGCTGGTGGCTGAGCGCCAGGCGCTCTCCGACGTGACCGAGCAGTCGCTCTGGCACGGGATCGCTCGGTTGCAGACGGCGCGTCACCTCAACGAGGTGGGCGACGCCATCGAAGACTACGTGGAGTCGCAGGGCACCTACGGTATTCTGACCGATTATGTCGGACACGGCATTGGTCGTGCCATGCACGAAGCCCCGCCGGTATTCAACTACCGTGTTCGCCAGAAAGGCCCCGACGTGAAGCCGGGCCTCGTGGTGGCCATTGAGCCCATGGTGGTTTTGGGGTCTATCGATACCTACACCCGGGAAGACGACTGGACGGTAGCCACCAGTGATGGCAAGGCCGCGGCGCACTGGGAGCACAGTGTTGCCGTGCACAAAGACGGCATCTGGGTACTAACCGCTGACGATGGGGGAGCGGCCGGCCTCGCCCAGTTCGATATCGTTCCCGTTCCCATCCCGTAGTAGATGCTGCTCGTCTCGTGTGCACGTGCGGGTTCCATCAGCTGAAAATCGGTTCGCAGGTCTGTCGGCCCTTGCCGGACCGCGGCCTACGCCAATGGTGTAAGCGCCGATTATAGGACTGAATTGCCAAAAGGCAATCTCATACCATAAGATTGATCCTTGGTGTCTGGTGTCGTCTTTTCTGGCGTGTCTGACACCATCCCGCATGACCAGCAATCAATACAGAGCGACAGTGAGGGTATGGCCAAAAAAGACGGTGTCATCGAAATTGAGGGCGCAGTAGTCGAAGCTCTGCCCAACGCGATGTTTCGCGTTGAGCTGTCGAACGGCCACCGCGTTCTTGCCCACATCTCGGGCAAGATGCGTCAGCACTACATCCGCATCCTTCCGGAGGACCGCGTGATCGTGGAGTTGAGTCCTTACGATCTGACCCGCGGCCGGATCGTTTACCGCTACAAGTAACGACTGCTGTAAGTAACGGCCCTCGGCATCCTGAGGGTACGAAGACAGCGAAAACAAGGAATCACCATGAAGGTCAAGCCCAGCGTCAAAAAGATCTGCGACAAGTGCAAGGTCATCCGCCGTAACGGCAACGTGATGGTCATCTGCGACAACCCGCGTCACAAGCAGCGCCAGGGATAGATCGGCACCCGTCGTGATCACAAACTGATCAAGACAAGCTCGATCACTCAATAGTAAATAGCAGTTCCGGGAGCCCTTTGGGGTGACACCATCGGTTGGAGGCCGATGTACAGGGACTGTTACAGACCTCCATCACTAACAGGAGACACAATGGCACGTCTAGCCGGCGTCGACATCCCGCGCGATAAGCGCGTGGAAGTTGCATTGACTTACATTTACGGTGTTGGCCGTACGAGGGCCCTGAAGACCCTCGCCGACACTGGAATCGACGGAAATATTCGCGTCAAGGATTTGAGCGACGACCAGCTCATCCTTCTCCGTGACTACGTCGAGGTTACCTTCAAGGTTGAGGGTGACCTCCGCCGTGAGGTTGCCGCTGACATTCGCCGCAAGGTTGAAATTGGCAGCTACGAAGGCATTCGCCACCGCAAGGGCCTGCCCGTTCGCGGCCAGCGCACCAAGACCAACGCTCGCACCCGCAAGGGCCCGAAGCGCACCGTAGCCGGCAAGAAGAAGGCGCGCTAGGCCCCGGCCTAGCCCGCTAACGCCTTTAGGATTCAGGAGAAATTCATGGCACAAACTAAGTCGGCCGTACGGAAGCCGCGCAAGAAAGAGAAGAAGAACGTTGCTGTGGGCCAGGCCCACATCAAGAGCACCTTCAACAACACGATCGTGTCGATCACCGACCCGAGCGGCGCTGTAATCAGCTGGGCCTCGTCGGGCCAGGTTGGTTTCAAGGGTTCGCGTAAGTCGACCCCCTTCGCCGCACAGCTGGCCGCCGAGTCGGCTGCTCGCCAGGCGCAGGAGCACGGCATGAAGAAGGTTGACGTGTTCGTCAAGGGACCCGGCTCAGGCCGCGAGACCGCGATCCGCTCTCTCCAGGCCGCTGGCCTCGAGGTCGGTTCGATCAACGATGTGACGCCCCAGGCTCACAACGGATGCCGTCCGCCGAAGCGCCGTCGCGTCTAAAGCACTCTGTCGCTGATGTGTGGCTGGCATCTCTTGCAGGTTCCAGCCACACCCAGCGTTTCTTTTCTTTCACTTTTCACTCTCTCGTCATTGCAAGTGTCATATAGCGGACACTTAGCCGAAAGGAATCAACAGTGCTTATTGCACAGCGTCCAACGCTCACCGAAGAGAACATCTCGGAGTTTCGTTCACGGTTCATCATTGAGCCGCTCGAACCTGGCTTCGGCTACACCCTCGGCAACTCCCTTCGCCGCACTCTGCTCTCCTCGATCCCGGGCGCTGCTGTAACCAGCATCCGTATCGATGGCGTACTGCACGAGTTCAGCACCGTTCCCGGTGTGAAGGAAGATGTCACCGAGATCATCCTCAACATCAAGGGCCTCGTCGTCTCCAGCGAGCACGATGAGCCCATCACCGCGTACCTGCGTAAGCAGGGTGCCGGCCAGGTCACCGCCGCTGACATTTCGGCTCCGGCCGGTGTCGAGGTTCACAACCCTGAGCTGGTTATCGCAACCCTCAATGACAACGCCAAGTTCGAACTCGAACTGACCATTGAGCGTGGCCGTGGATATGTTTCAAGCGCTCAGAACCGCAACGAGTTCTCCGAAGCCGGCCAGATTCCGGTCGACTCGATCTACTCGCCCGTGCTCAAGGTGACCTACCGTGTCGAGGCAACTCGTGCCGGTGAGCGCACTGACTTCGATCGCCTCGTCGTTGACGTGGAGACCAAGTCGGCTATCTCGCCTCGCGACGCCATCGCATCCTCTGGCCGCACCCTGACCGAGTTGTTCGGTTTGGCCCGTGAGCTCAACACCGCTGCCGAGGGCATCGAAATCGGCCCGGCGCCGGTTGACGCTGTGCTCTCGACCGAGCTGTCGATTCCGATCGAAGACCTCGACCTGTCGGTGCGCTCGTACAACTGCCTCAAGCGCGAGGGCATCAACAACGTCAGCGAACTGGTTGCCCTCTCGGAGACCCAGCTGATGAACATTCGCAACTTCGGGCAGAAGTCGGTTGATGAAGTAAAAGACAAGCTCGTCGAGCTCGGTCTGTCGCTGAAGGATTCGGTTCCCGGATTTGACGGCGCGCACTTCTACAGCGGCTACGAAGAAGAGACCAACTAAGGCTCGCGCTTCTACGCTGCCTTTCGATTTTTTTGATAATGGAGATTACCAATGCCTAAGCCCACAAAGGGTGCCCGTCTCGGTGGCGGCCCGGCGCACGAGCGCCACATGCTTGCGAACCTGGCCGCGGCCCTGTTCACCCACAAGTCGATCAAGACGACCGAGACCCGTGCCAAGCGCCTGCGTCCGCTCGCCGAGCGCATGGTCCAGTTCGCCAAGCGCGGCGACCTGCACGCCCGTCGTCGCGTTCTCGCGACGATCACCGACAAGACCGTTGTGCACGAGCTGTTCACGGTTATCGCCCCGCAGGTCAACGAGCGTGAGGGCGGCTACACCCGCATCACCAAGCTCGGTTTCCGCAAGGGTGACAACGCATCGATGGTGCAGATGGAGCTCGTTCTTGAGCCCCTGACCCCCAAGGTCAAGCGCGCCAAGACGGCCACCGTCGCTGCCACGCCGGTTGGTTCCGAGAACGTTGTTGTCGATGAGGTCGTTGCCGACGACGTTGTTGTCGACGACGCTGCTTCGACCGACGCTGCTTCGACCGACGCTTCTTCGACCGACGCTTCCGAGGCGGATGCTGACGCACCCGTTGCTGAGGAAGCCAAGTAGCACCTGCTTCATCTGAGAGGGGCCCGACTTCGGTCGGGTCCCTTTTTTTGTGTGTGGGCTCTGGCTCGATCAGCGGAGAGTGGGTTTCGATTCGAGGCCTGCGCCTAGGGTTGAATCATGAAGTTAGAACCGCGGCCCCTCAGCGAGCGTGTGTCGGCGCCCGCGCACCTGAACGTGCCAGTCCATCCTGATATCGAGCTCTGGCGTGCAGCGACGCAGGACGATATCGACGGCATCTGGCACCTCCGTCAGGCCATGGGTCGTGTGGATCACCCCAATTACCTCACCGCCCGCGCCGCCATAGCCGCCGACCTTAGCTACTCGCACTTTCATGCCGAGGTCGACTCCGTGGTGGGACTCGACGACGCCGGACGCATTGTGGCCAACGGAACGGTCATGTTTCCGCCGCGGCAGGTGAGCCTCGTCCGCTCCATTGCTATTGGTGGTGTTCATCCAAACCTGCGCGGTCGCGGTGTCGGCCGAGTCCTGTTGGAATGGCAGCTCAATCGTGCTCGCCAACAGCTCGCCAGCTCGAACAAAACGTTACCCGGATGGGTGTTCGCCTACGCCGATGAACGCGCGCCGCGTGCCGGCCGCCTCTTTGCGTCTTCGGGCATGGCGCTCACCCGGTATTTTCTCACCCTGGAGCGCGCCCTGGATGCACCGGTGCGGCAGGTCGAGGTGGCCGACGGCATCCGTATTGCGCAGTATCGGCCAGAACATTCAGCGTCCGTTCACGCCGTGCGAGACGAGGCATTTCTCGACCATTGGGCCAGCCAACCCATGAGTGATGAGAACTGGAACGCCTTTGTCGGCGGCCGGTGGTTTCGACCGAATCTCTCGTTCGTGGCGTTCGGCAGGGACGAGAACGGAGCCGACCAGGTGGTGGGTTTTGTATTGTCCACTGCCAACGAGAACGTCTGGGCAACGCAGGGTTTCACCGGAAGTTACATCGACCTCGTGGGCGTGCTGAGCCACTGGCGTGGCCGCCACATCGCCCAATCACTGCTCGCCGCCCAATTGGCAGCGAGTGTGGCACTGGGGCACGAACGCGTTACCCTCGCAGTCGACTCGGACAGCCCGACGGGAGCGCTGGGGCTCTACACCGGCATGGGTTTCGTGCCCACCCACCGCAAGTTGGCGTACACGCTGCAGTACTGAGTTCGGGGCGCCACGTAAAATCGGAGATTGTGACAACACTCCGTCCGCAGCGATTGCGGTGACGGCGTGTCGCGAGAATCTCCGAGCTTTCATACCTCACACCGGTTTTCAGAGCGGATGAGGCGCTGCAACACGGGGCGCCCTGCATTAGCCCTGAGCGCGGCCGCGTGGATAGGCTGAGGGATGACCGATTTGACCCGTCCCCTCTCGGCCCGGGTGGCCGCTCCCATTCAGCTGCCCATGCCAGACCACACCGATGTTGCACGGTGGCGAGCGGCAACATCCGCTGATATTGACGCCATTTGGGAGCTTGAGAAGGCGATGGCCCGGGCGGACCATCCCAATACCGTTCCGGCGCGGGAGCAAATGAGCGAGGCGTTCGGCTTCTCGTTCGTCAACGTTGCCAGCGACTCTCTTGTCGGTCTGGATGCTGATGGCCGCATGGTGGCGTACGGGCTCGTGGTCCTCGAGCCCGGGCAGCAGACCCTGGTGAAATCCGAGCTAGGTGGTGGCGTGTTGCCCGAGATGCGCGGCCGGGGTATCGGGCGTCAGCTCCTGAACTGGCAGATCGGGCGAGCGCAGCAGCAGCTGGCCACGTCTGACGCGCTCTTGCCCGGCTGGATTGGTGCGTCGTGCGATGAACGTGCCCCGCAGAGCAGTCGTCTCTACGAACGCGCCGGATTGACCTGCACCCGGTACTTTCTGATGCTTGACCGTCGCCTCGCCGAGCCGATTCGTGAGGTCACGCTGGCCGATGGCATCCGGGTAGCCGGGTATACGCCCGAACTGTCGGCGGCAGTGCACGCTGCAAAGGATTCATCCTTCATGGATCACTGGTCAAGTCAGCCGACCCCTGACGAAAGCTGGAACGCCTTCGTGACCAGCGCCACTTTCGTCGAAGAGCTCTCGTTCGTTGCGTTCGGCACGGAGCCTGATGGCAGCGAGCGTGTCGTTGGCTTTGTCATGTCGTGCGTCAACGAAGAGGACTGGGTTGCGGCTGGCTTTCGCAGCAGTTATATCGGTCTGGTTGGCGTACTGAGCGACTGGCGAGGCAACCATATTGCTCAGGCGTTGTTGGCCGCACAGCTTGTCGCCAGCCGCGCTGCCGGGCACGAGCGGGCCACGCTCGACGTAGACTCGGCGAGCCCAACCGGCGCGCTCGGTCTGTACACGGGCATGGGTTTTTTCGAAACCAACCGCGAGCTCGCCTACGTGCTCGAAATCTAGCGCTCTCAGCGGTAGGGCGGTGGGCGCAGCGCGTCGGGATTGCGCATCAACCAACTGGTGTCGGGCAGCGGAGGCACGGCCGCCAGGCGCTCCAGCGCAGCGTGCACTTCGTTAGCGTACAGTTGGCCGCCGGCAGAACCCGGATGCACGTGATCGCCGGCCAACAGGTCGAGGCGCTCTGCAATGGTGTCGTGCCAGTTCGCCAGTTCAACTCGGCGATTGGCGGCGGCAAAGTCGGCCAGTGTGGCGTTGACGCCGTTTGTCCAGTCGCGCTCGGCATAGGCGGTCACCAGCACAAGCTGGCGGTCTGGCCCGAGGGAGCGCAAAATTTGTACCAGTTCACCCGCGGTGATGGGCCCATTGGTACCGAGCCCGATCACCACTACAGCCTGCAGCTGGCCCGCTCCCTTCAGGGTGCGCACGATGTCGTCCGCGGAATACATGCCGCGCGACACCGTGGCATCCACTGTGATGCCTGGAAAAGCACCCTGCAGTTCGACCGCTGAGGCCAGCATGACCGAATCACCGATCGCCGTGATCGGGCCGTCCACGAGTTCGGTGGTTTTCTCGGGCGGGCTGGCCGCCTCAGCGGCGGCGGCTTGCTCGGCGGCGCGAGCCGCGGCATCCACGGCGCGTTGGCCGCGTTCAATGCGCAACTGCGCCGAGGTCTGTGCGGGCGCGGCAACGACGGCCGCCGCAGTGCCGCCGAGCAAAACGAGCGAGAGGGCGGCCGTGGCGGCAACCACGCGCCGCCGCCTGGGTTCACTCCACAACGCACCGACACCGCGGATGCTGGCGCGCACGCCGACCCGGCGAATGGGCATTTCCACGTAGCGATATGACGCCGCAGCCAGTCCCAGGGTGATTGCCGTGGCCAGGACTCCAATCGGCAGCAGGCTGCTCGCGCGTGAGGCCGGTGGCCAAAGCAACTGCAGCAATACGAGCACCGGCCAATGCCAGAGGTAGATGCCATAAGAACGCTCACCGAGGTAACGCAAGATGGTGCCATCGAGCAGCCTTCCGAAGCGGCCGCCGCGCACCCCGGCCCAAATTGCCACGGCGGTGATCACGCTCACGGCCACCAGGCCGCCCCGATAGGTTGCTGCGCCGTCTTCGGGAAGCCAGAGCGCAAACGCGCCGAGCGAAGCAACAGCACAAACTCCCAGCCATTGTCGAAGCCGTGGCAATTCGTTGCGCCTGCCGCTCGGGCGGCGCAGAAGTAATGCGAGGGCCGCTCCGGCAAACAACCCAAAGCTGTGGGTGTCTGAGCCGTAGTACACCCGCGTGGGGTCGTCGCCGCCCTGGTAGAGCGTGGCCATCCACACAGCGGAAGCCAGGAACAGCACAACGACCAGCGCCAGCCGTGCTCGGGGTCGTGGAATGAGCAGAATGCCCAAGAGGACCAACGGCCAGAGCAGGTAGAACTGCTCCTCTACCGCGAGCGACCACAGGTTGCGCAAAAGCTCGGGCTCGTTGACGCTGAAATAACTTGCGTCGTTTACCACGGCCACCCAGTTGTACCCGAAGGTTGTGGCTCCCAGGAGCTGGCCGCCGAGACCGACCAGAACGTCGCCCCCGATCAGAAATGCCGCGGTGCAGCTGATGAGAAGAACCGGGATGAGTGGGGGAAGGAGGCGGCGGGCGCGACGCTGCCAGAACCTGCGAAGTGAAATGTGCCCGGTGCGGCTGTGTTCCGAAACCAGCAAGCCGGTGATAAGAAAGCCGCTGATCACAAAGAACACGTCTACGCCGATGAAGCCACCGGGCAACACCTTCGGAAAAAAATGGTAAACCACAACGGCGATGACGGCGAGGGCTCGTAAGCCGTCGAGGCCAGCGAGACGATCGGGGCGCGGGGCGACTGCCGGGCCAAAAACGGCCGCGTTCGCCGGGCCGCTGGTACCGGCTGAGGGCCGTAGCTTGGTGCGGAACGGCGATAGCAGAGAGGAACGAGTCATGGATAACACGAGGTTTCTTTGGCACTCTAAAGGGGGGTGGACCATGGCCCGCATTCAACGATAACCCGCCTGTGCCACCTAGGCTTACCCTCGTGAATGTTTTTGTGCCCCGTGCCGCGCATGCAGCCCTCGGCTCGACGCGCATTCGTCTGGACCTCGCCTACGACGGCACCGATTTCACCGGTTGGGCGCGCCAGCCAGGTTTTCGCACGGTGCAGGCCGACATCGAAAACGGCCTTGCCGGCATTCTGCAGAGCTTCCCCCCGCACCCCACGCTGATCGTTGCAGGCCGAACGGATGCCGGGGTGCATGCCCGCGCCCAGGTTGCCCACTTCGACCTCACGCCCGAGCAGGCACACTCCCTCGTGCGTATCCAACGGGGCACCGGAAACCGACCGCCCGTCGATCTCGGCACCGCTGTGTTGCGTCGACTCGGCGGTATCCTCGTGACCAAACCTGACATTGTGCTGCGCCGCGCCACGGTCGTTCCCGGTGGTTTTGACGCCCGGTTCTCAGCTCTGTGGCGCCGCTACGAGTACCGCATCGCCGATCCGCTCGCCCTGCGTGACCCGCAGCAGCGCCTGCGCACAACGTGGCATCCGTTCAGACTCGACCTGGCCGCAATGAATGCGGCCGCGATCACCCTGGTGGGCCTGCACGACTTTGCCGCATACTGCAAGCCTCGCCCGGGAGCGACCACCATTCGTACTGTGCAGAATTTTAGTTGGCATCGTGATGACGATGGCCTGATCATCGCCACCATCTCAGCGGATGCTTTCTGCCACAGCATGGTGCGCGCCATGGTCGGAGCCTGCGTGGCCGTGGGGGAGGGGCGGCTCGACGGCAGCACCCTGGCGCACCTCGAGTTCGATAATCATCGAATCAGCGAGTTCAAAGTGATGCAGGCGCACGGCCTCACGCTGGTGGATGTCGGGTACCCAGACGACACTGACTTGGCCGAGCGCGCCATCGCCACTCGCAACCGTCGCTCACTGCCGGAAGCAGTCGTCGAGGACTGAGCCTCAGCTTGCGCTGGCTGCCTGGGCCTACTAGTGTTGTCCACTGGTGTCTGTGCGTTGCAGCGCGGCACCCGAACGTGAGCCCTCCATCGACAGTGTTCTTTTTTCGAGTAGTACTTCTTTCGAGAAGTATTTCTGAAAAGAACAAGCCCGGAGCGGGATTCACGAACACCTCCGTTCGAAAAAGAAGAAAGCAGTACAACAGTGACGCGCACTTATACCCCCAAGGCAAGCGAACTCCAGCACGACTGGGTTGTCATCGATGCCACCGATATCGTTCTCGGACGTCTGGCCAGCCACGCGGCAATTCTGCTGCGCGGCAAGCACAAGGCGACCTTCTCCCCGCACATGGACGGTGGCGACTTCGTCATCATCGTCAATGCCGAGAAGGTAGCCCTGACCGGCAAGAAGCTCGACCTGAAGATCGCTTACCGCCACTCCGGTTACCCGGGCGGCCTCACGGCGACCAACTACTCCGAGATGCTTGAGAAGCACCCGACCCGTGCGGTCGAAAAAGCGATTCGCGGCATGTTGCCGAAGAACTCGCTCGGTCGCGCCCAGCTGACCAAGTTGAAGGTTTACGCCGGCCCTGAGCACCCGCACTCCGCTCAGCAGCCCACGCCGTACACCCTCAGCCAGGTCGCGCAGTAGCGCCGGCAACCAGACTTCTCGACTCTTAGATAAAAAGGATTCCCATCATCGTGGCGAAGATCGCAGACCAGATTGACCAGACTCCGGAGAGCTACTCCACCGAGACTCCGGCCGAAACCGAAACCAAGGCGCCCCGCGCCGTTCTCAACGTTCCCGGCGCAGCCGTTGGCCGTCGCAAGCAGGCTATTGCCCGCGTGCGCATCGTCCCCGGCTCCGGCACCATCGTTGTCAACGGTCGTGAGTTCGCCGATTACTTCCCCAACAAGCTGCACCAGCAGCTCATCAACGACCCGTTCAAGGTTTTGGACCTGCTCGGTTCGTATGATGTCATCGCCCGCATCACCGGTGGTGGCCCCTCCGGCCAGGCCGGCGCGCTTCGCCTCGGCATTGCACGCTCGCTCAACCTGATCGATGAAGAGAACAACCGCGCCATCCTCAAGAAGAACGGCTTCCTCAGCCGCGACGCTCGAGTCAAGGAGCGCAAGAAGGCCGGACTCAAGAAGGCCCGTAAGGCACCTCAGTTCAGCAAGCGCTAATTCGTTAGCCGACGACGAAATGACTCGTCTATTCGGCACCGACGGCGTTCGGGGCCTGGCCAACCGTGATCTCACGGCTGGCCTTGCCCTCGGCCTTGCCCAGGCCAGCGCCGCGGTGCTCACGCGTGGCCGTCGCGCAGACGCACGTCTGGAAGCGGGGCGCCGACCCGTCGCTGTGGTCGCCCGCGACCCACGAATCTCCGGTGAATTTCTTACTGCCGCCGTTTCGGCCGGCCTGGCCTCGAGCGGTGTTGATGTTCTTGACGCTGGGGTTCTGCCCACTCCCGCCGCAGCCTTTCTGATCAAAGACATAGACGCCGATTTCGGTGTGATGATTTCTGCGTCCCACAATGCGGCTCCCGACAACGGCATCAAAATCTTTGCCTTCGGTGGAACCAAACTGCCCGACGATGTTGAAGATCGCATTGAGTCCTACATTGGCCGTGACACCCTTCTTCCTATCGCTGGTGACGTCGGCCGCATCCGTCGCTTTGCTGACGCTGAAGACCGCTACGTGGTGCACCTGCTTACCACGCTGCCCCATTCCCTCGACGGCATCCACGTTGTGCTTGATTGCGCCCACGGCGCCGCCGCCGGTGTCTCGCCGCGAGTGTTCACGGATGCCGGTGCTCGCCTTACCGTGATCGGGGCTGACCCCGACGGACTCAATATCAACGAGGGTGTCGGCTCAACCCACCTCGATAATCTTGCTCGTGCGGTGCTTGAGCATGGCGCCGACATCGGCATTGCCCACGATGGCGATGCCGACCGCTGCCTGGCCGTGGACCGTGAGGGCAACATCGTTGATGGCGATCAGATCATGGCAATTCTCGCCGTGTCGATGGCGGAACGCGGGGTGCTGAAAGACCGCACCCTGGTCGCTACCGTTATGAGCAACCTCGGATTGCGTAAGGCCATGGCGGCCAACGACATCACCATGGTGCAGACCAAAGTCGGCGACCGCTACGTGCTCGAAGAACTGAACGCCCACGGCTACTCGCTCGGTGGTGAGCAGTCTGGTCACGTCATCATGACCAAGTTCGCCACGACCGGCGATGGAATTCTCACCGGCCTGCACCTGGTAGCCGAGATGGCCCGCACCGGTAAAACGCTGGCGGAACTGGCATCCGTTATGACGGTGTACCCGCAGATTCTGGTGAACGTGCGCGACGTCGACCATAAGGCCCTGGGAGCGGATGAAATAATCGCCCAAGCGGTCGTCGACGCAGAAAACGAACTCGGCGACACCGGAAGGGTGCTGCTGCGCCCGAGCGGAACTGAGCCCATGGTGCGGGTGATGGTGGAAGCGGCCGATCAGCCCACCGCTGACCGCTTGGCGCACTCCCTGGCCGCTGTAGTGCGGGAGCGCTTGACTCTCTAGCTCTCTAGCTCTCTAGCGCTCTAGCGCTCTAGCTCGCGCCTCGCTCACCCTGTCCTCACTGTGCGACCGGGCCCGGGCCCGGCGACTGGGCCTATGATAGATCATGGGCTCGCTTTCCGGGCCCGGGCCCGGGCCCGGTACGAACAGGGGGGCCGAGCTTGGGTTGCGCATCCCCGCTGCCCGTTGATCTGGTGATCTGCTGACGGGTGATTTGCTGACATGTGAGTATTGGGACGATTTACGTGGTTTCGTCCCGCAAAGATCACATGTCAGTGACGCGAGCTCACATGTCGGGGACGCAAGCTCACATGTCGGGGACGCAAAGCTCTCATGTCTAGGACGCGAACCCACATGTCGACCATTCGACTCACCTGTGAGTGACGAAACGCCAACTATCGGGACGCAAGCTCGCCTGTCGGCGAGTGAAACCCATCTGCCGGCGAGTGAAACCCATCTGCCGGCGAGTGAAACCCATCTGCCGGCGAGTGAAACCCATCTGTCGGCGAGCGAAACCCATCTGCCAGCGAGCGAAACCCACCTGTCGGCGAGCGCCCAGCGTTCTGCGGGCGGGCACCACGTTTTCCGGGCACGCTCCACGCTTTCCGGGCACGCTCCACGCTTTCCGGGCGCGATCTACGGTTTCGCGCACCCGGGAGGGTTTAAACCTTGCGGAGGAGAACCTTGGAGACAGCGTGAGTGTGGTCTTTGCGCAATACCAGGGTCGCGCGCGACCTGGTGGGACGGATGTTTTGCAGCAGGTTGGGCTCGTTGATGCTCGTGAATATGCTGCGCGCCTTGGCCCGCGCTTCGTCTTCGGTCAGGGTGGCGTAGCGGTGAAAGAATGAATTGGGGTTGGCGAACGCCCCGCGCTGCAGCTTGAGAAAGCGCTCCTCGTACCAGCGCGCGATGTCTTGGGTGCGAGCATCGACATAGACCGTGAAGTCGAAGAAGTCACTGACCGCGAGACCACGGCCCTGCCCAGGGGGCTGCAAGACGTTGAGGCCCTCAACGATCAGAATGTCGGGTTGACGCACGACGATCTGGGCATCCGGCACGATGTCATAACTCAGATGCGAGTAGAAGGGCGACCGCACCTCGGGCGCGCCGCTCTTGACCGCGCTGACGAACCTCAGCAGCGATCGTCGATCATACGATTCCGGAAATCCTTTGCGTTCCATCAAACCGCGGCGTTTGAGCTCAGCGTTCGGAAATAGAAATCCATCCGTTGTCACGAGCTCCACTCGCGGGGTGTCCTCCCAGCGAGCGAGCATTTCTCGCAGCAGACGGGCCGTTGTGGACTTGCCGACGGCTACCGAGCCGGCCACGCCGATAACAAACGGAGTGGGCCTGGCTCGTTCGCCCAGAAATCCGCTGGTAGCGCGGTGCAGCGTGCGCGCATTGGCCGCATACAGGTTGAGCAGGCGGCTCAGCGGCAGGTAGACATCGGTGACCTCGTTGATGTCGAGTGGCTCACCGAGGCCGCGCAACTGCACGATCTCAGTTTCTTTGAGCGGCAACATTGTGGTGGGCGCGAGGGCGGCCCAATCAGCCCGATCGAGCTCAACGAAAGGGGTAGCGTGATGGTTTCCACGAGGGGCCAGCACTGGATCGGACATTCCCCCCAGCTTAGTCCGACTAAAATCGTCTTCTATGTGTGGAATCGTAGGTTATGTCGGAAGCAACAAGACGGTAGACGTTCTCATGGGAGGGCTGGGAAGGCTCGAATATCGTGGCTATGACTCTGCAGGCATCGCCGTAATTGACGAGTCTGGAGTGCTCAATACTGCCAAGAAGGCGGGCAAGCTTTCGGCTTTGGTCAACGATCTGGCCGCTCACCCAATCAACGATGGCACGACCGGCATCGGGCACACTCGCTGGGCTACCCACGGTGGCCCGACCGATGGCAACGCGCATCCCCACCTGGGCGACAACAACAAACTCGCTCTCATTCACAACGGGATTATCGAAAACTTTGCGCCTTTGCGTAACGAGCTTCTCGCAGAGGGCTTCACCTTTCTGAGCGAAACTGACACCGAGGTTGCCGCGGTGCTGCTCGGCCGCGAATACCAGCGCGTTGGCGACCTGGCCGAAGCATTTCGCGCCATCGTGGCCAGGCTCGACGGCGCGTTCACCCTGCTGGCCGTACACCAGGATCAGCCCGGCGTTGTCGTTGGTGCTCGCCGAAACTCCCCGCTCGTGATCGGGCTGGGCGACGGTGAGAACTTTTTGGGCTCTGACGTTGCCGCGTTTGTGGCACACACCCGCCGCGCGGTCGCTATCGGTCAGGACCAGATCGTCACCATCACAGCGGATGCCGTGACCGTCACCGACTTCGATGGTCTCCCGGTCGAAACGGAAGAGTTTGATATTGCCTGGGACGCCTCCGCCAGCGAAAAGGGGGGCTGGTCGAGTTTCATGGCGAAAGAAATTTCCGAGCAGCCCGATGCTGTGGCCAACACCCTGCGCGGCCGCATCACGAACGAACATGTGGCGGTGCCCGAACTGACGGCCTTCGGTGATGACGTGCTCGCCGGCATCCACCGCATCGTGATCGTGGCCTGCGGAACCGCCGCCTACGCCGGCCAAACGGCCAAATATGCCATCGAAAAGTGGGCCAAAGTGCCGGTGGATGTCGAACTCAGTCACGAGTTTCGCTACCGCGACCCGGTGTTGGGGGAGAACGACCTCGTAATTTCGATCAGCCAGTCCGGCGAGACGATGGACACCCTCATGGCCGTGAAGTACGCCCGGTCGCTCGGCGCTAAGGCGATTTCCATCTGCAATACGCAGGGCGCCACCATTCCACGCGAATCTGACGCTGTCATTTACACCCACGCCGGCCCCGAGGTGGCCGTGGCCTCCACCAAGGCCTTCGTTGCCCAGATCACTGCCCTCTACCTGTTTGCCCTGCACCTTGCTCGCGTTCGCGGCACCCTCACCGGGGCCGAGCAGGCGGAGCAAGTGGCGCAGCTGCAGAGTATCCCCGAGAAGATCGGCACCGTCCTGGGGGTCCAAGACGAGGTTCGCCAGCTGGCGCGGTGGATGAGCGACACCCGCGCCGTTTTGTTCCTGGGCCGCCACGTTGGTTTTCCGATTGCACTGGAGGGCGCGCTCAAGCTCAAGGAACTCGCCTATATTCATGCGGAGGGCTTCGCCGCCGGTGAGCTCAAGCACGGTCCGATTGCGCTGATTGAGCCCGGCCAGCCGGTGTTCGTTGTCGTTCCGAGCCCTCGTGGTTCTGCCCACCTGCACCCGAAAGTCGTCTCCAATATTCAGGAGATCCGAGCCCGCGGTGCGCGCATCATTGCCATTGCAGAGTCCGGGGACGCCGCAGTGCTGCCGTTTGCCGACACGGTCATCCACATTCCCCTTGCGGCACCCCTGTTCGAGCCCTTCCTGGCCGTGATTCCCCTGCAGATGTTTGCCATGGAGCTCGCCATTGCCAAGGGACTCGACGTCGACCAGCCGCGCAATCTCGCGAAGTCCGTCACGGTCGAATAGACCGCTGTGATCCGGGGTATCGGTGTCGACGTGGTCGACCTAGCGCGCTTTACCCGCCAGGTCGAACGCACGCCGGGGCTGGTACCACGCCTGTTCGCTCTGGGCGAACAGGGCCTGCCCGTGCATTCCCTCGCTGCGCGATTCGCCGCTAAAGAGGCGTTGATCAAGGCGCTCGGCGATAGCGCGGGAGTCACCTGGCACGAAATGGAAATTGTGAACGACCCGCAGGGCAACCCCGAGTTCAAGCTCAATGGCGCTGTCCTTCAGGCCCTAACCGACCGTGGCATTAGCCGAGTTCACGTCACGATGACCCACGACGCCGGTGTGGCCTGCGCGTTCGTCGTGGCGGAGGGCGAGTAAGTGACCGGGTTTCGCGAGGCCGTGATTGACCTCGGCGCCATACACAGCAATATGGCTCACCTTCGCACCGTTGTGGGCACCCCGCACGTGATGGCGGTCGTCAAAGCGAATGCCTACGGACACGGCGCGGTCGCCGTAGCGCAGGCCGCCCTCGCTGGCGGCGCGGATTGGCTTGGCGTAGCTGACATCGATGAGGCCCTGGCCCTGCGGGATGCCGGCATCGATGCCCCCATCCTGGCCTGGCTGCACGATCCCGACGCCGATTTCAGCTCCGCCATCGACGATAACGTCACCCTCGGGCTCTCGTCGGCTCGCCAATTGCACCAGGCAGCGGATGCCGCGGCGGCACTTGGCCGCCGAGCATCCGTGCACCTCAAACTGGAAACCGGCCTGAGCCGCAACGGGGTGCACGAAAACGATTGGGCCGAGGTGTTTGCGCTCGCAGCTTCGCTCGAGCAGGTTGGCCTGCTCCGGATCGACGGGGTCATGAGCCATCTCAGCAATGCCTCCGTGCCAGATGACGAGCGGGCACTGGATCTCTTTGAGCGCGGGGTCGGCGCGGCGCGTGCTGCCGGCCTGACCCCCACGTTGGTGCACCTGGCGGCATCGGCGGCGGCGCTTCGAATGCCGACCGCTAGATTCACCATGGTGCGCTTGGGCATCACTCTTTATGGATTATCACCCTTCGACCACGCCACCTCGGCCGACCTCGGTTTGGTTCCGGCCATGACGCTGCATGGCCGGGTGGCCCACGTGCGGAGGGTGAGCGCGGGGGCCGGGGTCTCCTACGACTATCTCTGGCGGGCGCCGCACGATTCCACGCTCGCACTCGTTCCTCTGGGCTACGCCGACGGCATCCCGAGGCAGGCGTCGGGTACGGCGTATGTGCGCGTGCACGACGCGAATTACCCGGTCGTCGGCCGGGTGGCGATGGATCAGTTCGTTGTCAACCTGGGCGGGGACGCCAAGGCGGTGGAAATCGGCGACGACGTGGTGGTGTTCGGCGACCCCGCCACGGGCGCGCCGAGTGCCACCGACTGGGCGCTTTCCGCCGGAACCATCAATTACGAAATCGTCACTCGCATTGGTCCGCGCGTGCCCCGGCGGTACCTTCATGGTTGAGCAGTACCGCACCATCCGGGATGCCGAAGCCATGCACCAATTCGGCGTTGACCTGGCCGGTGTGCTCCGGGCGGGCGACCTGATTGTGCTCACCGGGCCGCTCGGCGCCGGAAAGACCACCCTCACTCGAGGTGTCGGCGAGGGTCTCCAAGTGCGGGGCGCCGTTACCAGTCCCACTTTCGTGCTCGCTCGCACGCACCCGAGTCTGGTGGCGGGACCGCCCTTCGTGCACGTTGACGCTTATCGGCTGAATAGCGCGATGGAACTCGACGACCTCGATATCGATTTTGTCCACTCCATTGTTGTGGTGGAGTGGGGTCGCGGACTGCTCGACGGCATCACCGAGTCGTGGCTCGATATCGAGATAGAGCGCCCCGCGGGCGTGCTGTTGAGAGTGTCAGAAGCGAATGACGTTGCTCGTGATGGAGAAATCGACCTTGACCACGATCTGGACGAACCCCGCATGCTCAAGCTGGTGGGCCACGGGTCTCGCTGGGAACCGCTGGCGCAATCGTTGGCAGCACAACCCACCTAGGCTAAGGCCATGCCTGCACTTCGCCTCACCTTCAGCGTGCCGTCGTGAAGCCTGTCTGGCGCGGGCGCTACTGGCTTGTGCTCGGGCTCATCGGCGTGATCGGGGGGTTTCTTTCCGGCATGTTCGGCGTTGGCGGCGGCATCGTCATGGTGCCCCTGCTGGTGGGCCTGGCCAAAATGGACCAGCGCCGTGCTGCGGCCACCTCGCTCGTGGCCATTGTGCCGGCTTCTCTGGTGGGTGCCACCACCTATGCCCTCAATGGGCACACTGACTTCGTGGCCGGGGGGTTTATCGTCGTCGGTGCCGTCGTCGGTGCAATCATCGGCACTCGGCTTCTGCGCCGCATTCCGTTGTCCTGGCTGCGTTGGATGTTCATCGCCCTCCTGGTTGTGGTCGCGGCCCGACTGCTACTCGTCGCCCCGATTCGCGGCGAAGCGGCCGACCTCACCGCTCACATCGTTGTTGGCTATGTCGTACTGGGCCTCTTCATGGGTATCGCCTCAGGTTTGTTCGGCATCGGCGGTGGCGTCATTGCGGTGCCCGGGCTCATCGCCCTATTCGGGGCGAGTGACCTGATCGCTAAGGGCACTTCGCTGCTGGTCATGCTTCCCACGGGCATCGTCGGCACCGTAGCGAACCTTCGTGCCAAGCTCGTAGACCTCCGGGCCGGCCTCGTGGTTGGCATCGCAGCAACCCTGGTCTCCGCCCCCGGCGTTGCAGTGGCCCTTGTTATTCCGCCTCGCCTGTCAGGCATCCTCTTTGCGGGGCTGCTAATTCTGGCCGCCGTGCAACTGAGCATCAAAGCCGTGCGTGCCCAGCGTCGACCACGACCCGTCGTGAGCTGAAGCGCTACGGTGCGCCTAGGCTGAACGAGTGCTACTAGCCATCGATACCTCTGCCGGCACGAGTGTTGCCGTGGTCGACTTCGCTCGCGGGGTGATTGCCGAACGCTTAGAACCCGACACCATGCGTCACGCCGAAATCGTCGGTCCGTTCATTGCGCAGTGCCTGCACGATGCTGCTCTGACACCCCGCGAGCTCTCCGGCGTTGTCGGCGGTATGGGCCCAGGCCCGTTCACTGGACTGCGCGTGGGAATCGCCTCTGCCCGCGTTTTTGCCCTCGGTATCGGCACCCCCCTTATACCGGTAATCAGCCACGACGCGGTCGCCTTCGGCCACTACCGCCGCGGCCACAGCGGCCCGCTCGTTGTGGTTACCGACGCCCGACGCCGCGAGGTGTACTGGAGCGCCTATTCCCAGGCGGATGACGTGGGCCTGCCCGTGCGCAGCGGCCCGCCCGGTCTCGCCAAGCCGGCAGAGCTTGATGACCCAGCATGGCAGCACGCACTCTGGCCGAGACTTGACGCTACTACCGTCAGTGCGGCGGACCTGGGCCTGGTGGCTGAGTTCATGCACGCCTATCAGCGACCATTCGCCGCCAATGAACCGCTCTACCTGCGCTCTCCGGATGTCACGCTATCGGCCGGCCCGAAACGGGTCAGCCGATGACCTGGCAGTTGCGGCGCGCCCACGCGGACGACCTGGCAGCCATCATGGCGTTGGAAACCAGCACCTTCGACAGCGATGCCTGGTCAGCGACCATGATGCTGCGAGACCTCAACGACTCGGCGTGCTACTACCTGGTGGCTTTTTCACCGGAGCAACCCGACACCGTTGTGGCCTACGCCGGACTGCTCGCGCCGAAGGGAGCCGCCGAGGGGGATATTCAAACCATCGCCGTTGCGCCCGCGGCCCGCGCTCACGGGCTCGGACGCACCCTTATGCAGGCACTGATGAATGAGGCGCGAAAACGCGGTGCTGGGCAAATTTTTCTTGAAGTGCGCGCCGATAATCCCACAGCGCAGCGGCTTTATGAACGCCTTGGTTACGTCGATGTGGGGGTGCGACGTGGCTATTACCAGCCCGACAACGTGGATGCGCGGGTCATGCGGCTCACTATTGCCACACCGCATTCTGCGCTCACCCAGCCAGACCAAGAGGTGCACCCATGAACCGTAGCGATCCCCTTGTGCTCGGCATCGAAACGTCGTGCGATGAAACCGGAATTGGCATTGTACGCGGCACGACCCTGCTCGCCAATGTCATCGCCAGCTCGATGGATGAGCACGCTCGCTACGGCGGCGTGGTGCCGGAAATTGCGGCACGCGCGCACTTGGACGAACTTGTGCCGGCCATCACTGCTGCCGTGGTCGAGGCGGGCATCCGCTTAGCCGACGTGGATGCCATCGCTGTCACCTGCGGCCCCGGACTCTCGGGCGCCCTCATGGTGGGAGTCGGCGCCGCCAAAGCGCTCGCCGTAGCGCTCGACAAACCTATCTTCGCCGTCAACCACCTCGTCGGCCACGTGGGCGCCGACCTATTGCACAGCGATGTCCCGGTAAAACGCACCGTCGCTGCCGCTGAGATTTTCGGCCCCACAGCGCCAATAGAACTCCCCACCGCACCGCTGGAATACCCGACAATCGCCCTCTTGGTCTCCGGTGGCCACACCTCACTGTTGCTTGTGCGGGACCTCGTGAGTGATGTGCAACTGCTCGGTGAGACCATCGACGATGCTGCCGGGGAAGCGTTCGACAAGGTGGCTCGTCTGCTCTCCCTGCCCTATCCGGGTGGCCCCCAGATCGACAAGGTGGCAGCTGGCGGCAATCCCAAAGCCATACGTTTTCCGAGGGGGTTGAACCAGCCCAAAGATATGGCGCTACACCGCTACGACTTTTCCTTCTCGGGTCTGAAGACCTCGGTGGCGCGCTTTGTGGAACAGCGCCAGGACGCGGGCGAAGCGGTGCCGGCCAGCGATGTTGCCGCGAGTTTTCGGGAAGCCGTCGTCGATATCCTGCTCACCAAAGCCCTTGCTGCGTGCGCGGACTACGGCATTCCACGCTTGTTGCTCGGGGGTGGCGTCATTGCAAATGCGCGGTTGCGTGAGGTTGCAACCCAGAGAACGGATGCCGCCCACATCGCCCTGCGCATTCCGCCGCTGGCTCTCTGCACCGACAACGGTGCCATGATCGCGGCTCTCGGTGCTCAGCTGATCATGGCTGGACATAGCCCGTCCACGCTTGAATTTGGTGCCGATTCCACCCTGCCGGTTGGTCAGATTCAGGTCTGATTCAGGTCTGATCGGCCCGGAAGTCGCCGCCGGGCCGTCGCACACGATATTCTGGCTGTGCGACCACCGAACGTTCACTATGAAGGAGACCGCAGTTGTCTGATCCTACCCAGCCCCCCGTCGATCCGACGGAGCCCAAGCCCACCGATTCCAGCGTGCCTCCGGCAGTAGAAACCCCGGCCGCCCCGTCCTACCCGAGCTACCCCGCCGCCGGCGCGGCTCCGGCAGCCGCTTACGGCCAGGCCCCGGCGGCCCCGGCGTACAGCCAGCCGCCCGCCTACGGTCAGAACCCGTATGGACAGCAGAGCCCTCAAGACAAGTACAACGTCTTGTCGATCATCTCGCTCGTTACCTCGCTTATTGGAATCTCGCTGGCCGGCGTCATTACGGGACACATCGGCATGAGCCAGA
>Ga0307486_1000705_pt1 | contig 28791 bp, 29 predicted proteins | sample CBIW02metaG_FD_203663 | JGI IMG/M metagenome (GOLD analysis project Ga0307486, IMG submission 203663) | Sea-ice brine microbial communities from Beaufort Sea near Barrow, Alaska, United States - CBIW 0.2 | ecosystem: Environmental > Aquatic > Marine > Coastal | place: USA: Alaska | collected... | reverse complement strand
AAAAGACCGAGGCGAAGGACGATTGCATGCCAAACTCAGCGCAAAGCGCGAGGTCAGTCGCCATCGCGACCGCCACGCCATCACGGGCATGGACGAACCCAACCTTCGTCCAAAAATGCCGGATCCCGTCCCAGTCAGCACTGGTCGGCTCGTTCAGGGGCTCGAGAGTTTCCTGATCCAACTCGACGAGCGGACCTGGGTAGAGCGCGACTAGGGTCGGCTCGTTGCCGACAATCTGCGCGATGGCCGCGCTAATGAACTGCGGACCTATGCCGTGGCTTCGGTGCTCGGCAACGACAGTAAGCTGTTCCACAATCAGGACCGGCCGCACCCGGCGGCGGTGCATCCTGAACTCATCGCGCAGCCCGCGTCGATCCGCAATGACGTGTGCAATAAGACCAAGGTCCGCATTCTCTGAGTCGCAGAGATCGACGAAGTGTGGCGTCTCTGCCCCCTGGGGGAACCAGTAAAGGACCGCTGACGCAATCATTGTGCTCCCGTGGCTGCCATCGGCAATCTCGACGTCCTCCACGAGCCTTGCGACCCACTGAAAGTCGTACGCCACGTAGTCGTGCCTTTGGCGATCGATGTCGAAGTCCCGGTCGTAGTAGAGCTCCAGCCTTCGTGTGGCGAAATCGTCGAACTCGTCATCGTCGACGTCCATCAGTTCTCCTTGGTGGTCGTGGAAGGTTTAGTGAAGCCGAATTACCGGAACTAAGTTCCCGCACGACCAGACACGTGCGCGCGACTAGAGCGGGCCAAGTGTTCGCCACAAGGCATCGCGTCGATCTACAGACAGTCGCTGCTCGCGCAGGTTTCGTCGCTGGCCGTCGACCCAAGCAGCGAGCCGCCGCTCTGCAGCATCCGAGCAACGAACCCTCGGAGGGTGACCCCCCGATCGATCGAGGAAGTCGTCCACCCGGAGCAAGGTCGCCTCCCACGATGCGTCCTTGGGGTTCCAACCGAACCCCGGCAGGCTTTCGAGCAATGCAACCTCAGCCACAGTTGCATTTCCGCGAACCCGACGACGGCGCTGATATCGAAGCCAGTCGGCGAGCTCGCCTTCGCCCGCCCGTCGTTGGTCCCGCCCTCGATGACGTGGGATGTTCCCAGTCGCTTGAGCGAACGCTTGTACTGCTACAAATTGCTGGAACCATCCTTTGGTTCTCGCGCTGACATCAGACTTGAACCAGGAACCCTCTTCTACTAGCGACATGTCGCCCTCTCCAGCGACGAGGTCGAACGTCGCTGGAGCGTCTATGCGCGGCAATCCGCATTTGGAGGGCCAATGTTGATGAAAAACGAAAATGCCGCGCCCATACAGGGCATGGATACTTACCAGCAGCAACCACGAAACGTCAACAACGGCCGATGGGCCGCTCGCATCCGGGCGGAGTCAGAAATCACACTCGAACCCGAACCCGACCTCATCTTCGACAGGGGACACAAGCCCTTCGCGGACATCGCCATGCTCGAACTTCACGAGGACGATGCGCAGGCGTGGGCGAATAGCGACAACCCTCGAGTGCGGCTCGCCGTGGCGGCGAACCTAACCACCGGTGAAGAAATCCTTGACGAACTCGCCGGCGACGCTTTACCTCTGATCCGCGCACTGGTCGCCAGCAACCCGAGTGCGTCTCTGGACACGATCCACTTGCTCTGCGGCGACGGGGTGGACTTGGTTGCTTCCACCGCCAAGGACCACCTCACAGACACTCGAGCCGAGCGATTGTTCAATCACCGACGCGTCGTCCGTTGGACATACCTATAGACCAAATCATCGGGTGTCGCTCTAACCGGGATTTCGGTATTCCCGCGACGTCGATCGGACGCCTCGAGCCCCGCGCTTCGCTTCACGCCCGGTCGAACTAGGGCTGGTGCGCGTGAGGATCAGGTGAGCCGACACCTGGGCAACCAGACGCGGAGCTGATGATGCCGCCGCCGTGATGAACACGGCGGCGGCATGTTCGTTCTGCTACATGGCTTCGTCGCCCAGCCAGATAGCGACCTCCGACGGCTCGATGCCCTTGCGGCGCGCTTCCCAGAGCCAGTCGCGGTTCAGGGCGACGGCGCTGCCGAGGATGTCGGTGCAGTCCTCGTGCAGCAGCATGACGACGACTCCTGCCCACTGCGACTCCGTGAGGAGTGCGCCCGTGGTGTCGAGCTCCGCTTCCTGGTTGGAGAGAGAGCGGGCCGGGCGGTGGTCACCCGCCCCGAGGTTGCAACAGGGGCGGACTTCCCACAACTCCGGGAAATGGCGCGGATCTGTCTCCGAGCGTATGAGGACCGCATCCCACGATCTCCGAGTTCCAGACGGAAGTGTCAAGCCCCGAATTTTTTAGAGGCTCGTTTAGACCCGTCCATCTCTCTGATGGCGGGCAGGTTTGAATAGAAGTTGGTCTCGGCCTCGACCGGTGGGATATGACCGATCTCGCCGTGGAGCCGGCGATGGTTGTGCCAATCGATGTATTCCGCGACCGCGATCTCGAGATCGTCGATCCCTTTCCATGGGCCACGGTTGCGGATCAGTTCGGCTTTGAAGAGCGAGTTCAACGCCTTGGCGATCGCGTTGATGCTCCTATAGCTGTCACCCTTGTACCCGACCGAGGCGACGGCTTCTGCCTCGGCGAGGCGATCGGGGATCACAATTCCGGTCACGGAAGTTCGTGCGTGCCTTGGCCCGTCACGGGCTGCTCGGCTCGATGGGCCAGGTAGGCGCGGCCGGCGACAATGCCGCGATGGAATCGTTCTTCTCCTTGCTGCAGAAGAACGTCCTCGATCGACGGTCCTGGGCCACTCGCAACCAGCTGCGTCTGGCGATCGTGCGCTGGGTCGAGAGCACGTATCACCGCCGACGACGGCGACGGCAACGCCGACTCTGCAAGCTCACACCAGTCGAGTTCGAGACCATAATGGATAAAACCTTCGTCCTGGCGGCATAAGGAACCGAGTGAACTAAACCTTCAGCAGTCCCGATCAGTTCCCAACCCTGGGCCACTCGCCCGGTCGAGTACGTCTGTCGGGAGAAAAGGCACGGCCGAACCACGACTTGGCAAGCCAGGACGCAGACCGCGCAAGAGTGGATCGGTTTCCCGCCCGCGAAACAGACAATGCGCCTCACGAGGGACCGGCACGACAACACAACAGGTGAAAGAATTCGCGAACACGTCTTCGTCGTCACCTCGTTACCAGCGGAGAAAGCCAGCCCCGCCAGGCTCGCCTCATATGTTCGCGGACATTGGGGCATCGAGAACCGTGTCCACTGGCTCCGCGACGTCACACATGGGGAAGACAGCGCACAAGTGCGTACCGGAAACGCCGCCCACGTTATGGCCAGCCTGCGCAATCTCGCGATCAGTGTCCACCGTCTGGCCGGAGCGACCAACATCGCCGCGGCGCTCCGCGACGCGATGCGAGACCCTGACATCGCCCAGACACTCACCCGACTTTGAAAATGCTCTGCCAACGGTGCCTATCGCCCGAGTGTTGGCCACGCGCGGAACTGGTGTACCCGTTGGCCCGTGGAGATCGTTGTCGGCGTTCTTCGCGTTCATGATCAGAGGCTAGTGGGAGTGGGCCATCCTCCGCCTAGGTCTGGCAACACTTTTATGAACGATCCACTAATACCAGGAGGAATTAGCTTGCATCGTGCCGACTTTGCTGAGCTCGTCGCGGAGTGGCACGAGTCATGCGATGCTGCCCGCCCTGCGGCCGAAGACCATGCCGGCGGCGAGGCCGGAGCCGCCAGGGTAGTTCGCGCTAAACAATCCGCCGAGCATCTCGCCAGCGACAAACAGGTTGCTGATGGGTTCGCCAGTCTCACGGAGGACCCGGCCGTGAGTGTCAGACTTCAGACCGCCGAAGGTAAAAGTGATCGCACACGTCACGGGGTAGGCGAAGAAGGGACCGGTTTCGATCGCGGCGGACCAGTTACTCTTTGGCGGAACAGTGTTGGCCCGCCGCCCATCCTTTACCGTCGGATCGAACGGTTTGGACCGGTCAATCGACGAATTGAACTCCGACACCGTGTCCACGAATTGTGCTTGGGGGACGCCGAGCTGATCTGCGAGGTCTTCAAGAGTTTCAGCGGTGAATTCCGAGATACCCGGCATCTCATATTCCTTGGAGCGCAGCTGAGGCCGAAGGGCCGCGTCGAAGATTTGGAATGCAACGGATCCAGATTGGGCGAGAATCTCACGCCCATACTTTGCATAGGTGTAGTTGCGAAAGTCGGCACCCTCGTCGAGGAATCGCCTACCCTCCCGATTGACGACAATGCCCAGCGGATAGCTTTGCCGAGTCAGCCGGTTTGTGAGTTCGCGGTTCGATTCATTGTGCTCGTTGTACGCATCCCAGGCCACACTGTGACAGGATCCCCAGTCGCCCCCTTGCGTCGCACCGTGGCGAATTGCGGCCAGGATCATGTCCCCGGTATTGAGCGGAGTCCCGCGCACCTTGGCGTTTTCCCAACCTGCTCCGAGGTGTTCTCGACGCATCGCCGCATCTGCCTCGAACCCGCCGGCGGCCAGAATGACGGATTCTGCCCGAATCCGCTGCGGTTCGCCTCCGTTGGCCCGGTAGGTGACCCCGGTGATTGCGCCATCGCCACTCAGGAGGTCTAGAACGCGATGCCCGTAACGGACGTCGATGCCGCTCCGGGAGGCAGCCTTGGTGTGGTCGGACATGAGGCCTCGACCACCGTCGACGTTTCCGACGTGGAGCCCTCCCCAGAACAAGTAGCTACCGTCGGCCCTCGTGTACGCCTGTCGCTCATACATAAGCCGGTATTTGAAGCCGAGGCCTTTGAGCCAGCGAAGGGATCCGGCGATTTCGTCAACGAGGACTTTCGTGAGTGCTTTGTCGTTTCGTCCCTCTGTCACTCTCTCCATGTCCTGCGCGAAGTTCTCGGCGGAATAGGGGGGCACGACGCTCATTGCCATGCGGGGATCCGGTTCTACGAGGTCAATCAGGTCGCTCAAGCCGCTATGGACCATCCGGGTCGCTCCGGCCGTGAAGTAGCTGTTGCCTCCTGCATCGTCAGCACTTGCCTTTTCCAGGAGAACGACACTTCTACCGCGTTCCCTGGCGGCATGTGCGGCACAAAATGCCGCGTTTCCTCCTCCTACGACAACGACGTCGACGGATTCGTCTTCTGTGGCTTCTGTCACGATCAGAACTTCTCTCGCTTCGCTAGGGGAACTCTATGGCTCGCTGTGTCGGCAACGCTCACTCGCGCCGCTGGCTGTCAGGTGGTGGTGAGCTCGGCGAGAACTGCGTCAGTGAACTCGCGGGTCGTGGACTGGCCGCCGAGATCTGCGGTGCTTGTTCCCGCGGCGATGACACGTTCGAATGCGGCGATAATCCGAGAGGACGCTTCTGTCTCGTCGAGGTGGTCGAGCATCATTGCACCCGCCCACATCGCCCCAACGGGATTGGCAACCCCCTGGCCGGCAATGTCTGGCGCTGAGCCGTGCACTGGCTCAAACATGGAGGGGAACTGTCGCTCCGGATTGAGGTTGGCGCTTGGGGCGATCCCAATGGACCCTGCCATTGCGGCGGCCAGATCGGACACAATGTCTCCGAACAGGTTTGACGCGACAAGAACATCCATTCGCTCCGGGTGCAAGACGATCTTCGCGGCGAGTGCGTCGATCAGGATGCTCTCCAGTTCGAGGTCTGGGTGCTTGATCAGCGTTTCGCGCACGACCTCGTCCCAGAACGGCATGGTGTGAATGATGCCGTTCGACTTGGTTGCCGAGGTGATGTGTTTGCGGCGCCCCGCGGCAATGTGTGCCGCATACTCTGTCGCGCGGGCAATCCCTTTTCGGGTGAAGATCGCTTCCTGAACGGCGGTTTCTGCCTCGCCAGTTCCGAAGCGGCCTCCGACGTCGGAGTACTCGCCCTCCGAGTTTTCGCGCACGATCATCAGGTCGATCTTCGCTGTGCCAACGTGCTTGACGCCATCCAGAGTTCGTACCGGCCGAAGGTTGATGTACTGGTTGAACTCTCGACGAATGGGGATCAGCATTCCCCAGAGCGTTTCTTTGTCAGCGATCGCAGGATCCCCGACAGCGCCAAGGAAGATCGCGTCGTGTGCTGCCAAGGTTTCGAGCGCATCGCTTGGCATCATCCGACCGTGCTCCTTGAAGTAGTCGGACCCCCATGGGAACTGGGCCCATTCCATGGAGAAGCCGCTCTGTCGGCACGCCAGGTCGATAACTTCAATGGCAGCAGGAATCACCTCGAGACCGATTCCGTCTCCTGCGAGCACTGCGATGCGATGTTTGTTCTCCAGCGGTGACTTGCTCATTCTTGCGTCTCCTCGCGCTACGTGTTCCTTGGTGGAGCAATGACGGCACTGTGAACCAACGCGCTCAGCGCTGGTTTCACAGGGAGCTTACGCCCCTCCCGAGCATGAACGAAGCCCCAACAATTTCTGTCTACGTTACAATTCATTTGTATACAGTGCGAAACACCGGTTGAGAAAAGTTACTCAACGTGCGGCATTTGGTGGATACTGCATTCGCGGGCGCGGCAACGACATTGGAGCATCGATGGCACGAATGATTTCAGACCCAAGTCAGGCGACCCTCTACGATCAGCTGCGCGACGCCATTCTGAGCGGCACATTTCGCCCAGGAACGGTCCTCACCGAAATGGGCGTGGCGGAGTCGTTCGGCGTCAGCCGAACTCCGGTTCGAGAAGCTCTTCAGGCGCTGGAGCGCGACGGGATTCTCCAGCGCAACGGGCGACGCCTGATGGTTAAGGTCACGACGCTCGAAGAGGTCATGGAGCTCTATGATTGCCGGATTGCGCTCGAAGGGGTAGCAGGGGGCTGGGCTGCACGCAGTCGCACCGAAAGCGACCTCATGCTGCTCGAGCTTGCCCTGGATGACATGAGGCAAGCGGCCGATAAGGCACCGATGGAGCTGGTAACGGTCAATCACAATTTTCATGACCGATTGTGGCGCGCAGGACATAACAACATTCTCGTCGACATGCTCACCCGCCTGAAGGGCGAGATCATGCACTTCCCCGAGCGCACGGTCAGTCAGCCAGGCCGCTGGACCGAATCCATCTCAGAACATGCTGCAATTCTTGAAGCGGTGAGACAACGGGACGAAGCCGCAGCATCCAGGCTCAGCAGTGAACACATGGTTGCGGCCAGAAACCTGAGACTGAAGCTCGTGCGCGGAAGTCAGCAGTAGAACTCTTGGGGAGACCTGTACCGTTTCCGACCGCGACGGGACCGTGATGATCGTGCGGCCTTGAGCCGGTGCGCGATTTTGCCTGCCTCGGTGAGCACGCAACTCCATTTCGGTGACCTAGAGAAGCGGGCATTCGTCATCATCTGAGTCGGTTTCGACAAGGGCTAGATTTTCTGTATCCATTGGTATACATTCGTGTTCACAAGAGTACGAAGAGTTCGACCGGTGAGGTTTCGGACTGCAACTAAGCGCAAAGGAGCCTTTAGACAATGGCAAATCTCTCAGATGACACCGACAACGGCCGGTCAGAACTTAAGCCGCGTTCCATGCTGACTGTGGGTTACCCAGACGCTCGCCCAGACTTCACCACCGGCGCAGTCGACCTGCATGTCCACAGCGGTCCCGACGCGATTGATCGCATCGGAACGAGCATTGACATCGCTCGCGTGGGTGCTGAGTTGGGTATGCGGGCGATCGTGTTGAAGGATCACCTGTTCCCGTCCTACACAAAGGCGGTCCTCACCGACCAGGCAGTCGAGGGTATCCGCGTGTTCGGCGGAATCACGATGAACTCGACATCGGGCGGAATTTCGCCCCGATCAGTTTCGGCAGCGCTCGCCGGCGGTGCTCGAGTGGTGATGTTCCCCACTTTTGACGGCATTCGTTACCTCGAGAAGCCCGACCGCGGAGCCATTCAGATCGCCCACTCCTTCGGCTTCGACATCGAGCCGGTGTTCGCGGCAAAGGACGGAAAAGTTCTCCCCGAAACCGAGGATGTGCTGCGCGTTGTTGCGGACCACCCCACCGCACTCCTTTCGGCCGGGCACCTCGGGCCAGAGGAAGCCATTCCGATCATGAAGCGTGCCGAGGAGCTGGGCATCCGCAACAAGGTCATCGAACACCCGAACTCGAGCAACTGGTGGTCCGATGATGACTACAAGCAGCTCATCGACGCAGGCACGTCATTCAACATGTCCTACAACCCTTACCAGCCGATCATGGGTCGTCGGAACTTCGACGAACTTCTGGAATTGATTGGAAAGGTCGGGCCGGAGAACTGCACGCTGATCACGGATGGCGGGCAGCCATATAACCCCATGCCTGCTGTGACCCTGCACGTCATGTGCGAAATGCTCTACTTCCAGGGAATGTCGATTGAAGACATCACCACGGTGACGAAGACGCGCCCAGCAGCACTCCTGAGCTTGGATGCCGATGTCAACGATTGAGCAGCACCGCCCATCCGAATCCCAGAGTTCAGAGAAGTACGGTGAGCGCGCTCTTGCACTGCGGGAATCGCTCTCTACCATAGACGTCGGAACGATCATCTACGTGTTGCAGCGGGCAGGGTACTTTCACTGCTTCATGCCAATCACTCCGGTGACTCCTGGCGCGACTAGGTTCGTTGGCTTCGCCCGCACACTGCGAACGGAGCCAGCGCGCGAGGACATGCTCGCGCAGCGAAGGGGAGCTCCGAAGTCCGAGGATCCGCATCGCATCGCGATTGATGAGTTGGGGAGCGGCGAGGTTCTGGTTGTTGCGGCACGCGGAAATCTGGACGCGGGAGTTGCTGGGGACCTCCTGGTTCAGCGCATCGGCGTTCTTGGCGGTGCAGGACTTGTGACCGACGGCTGCGTGCGCGATCTTTCTGCGATCAGGGATGTGGGTCTCCCGGTCTTCGCCAACGGAGCGCATGCTGCAACCTTCCCCACGAGCCACCTCGCGGTGGACGTGAACGTTCCGGTTGGATGCGGTGGGGTACTCGTTGTGCCAGGCGATCTGCTCGTGGGTGACGACGAGGGAATCGCCGTCGTTCCTGCTGCTCTCATCGACAGCATTGTCGAGGAGAGCTTGGAACAGGAGCGGGTGGACAGCTTCACGTTGGCCAAGATCAAGGAGGGCGTTTCGCTCGCTCAGAGCTACCCGCTCAACGAGACCCTGAGAGCCGAATACGAGGCACAACGATGAGCTGGGTCCGGAGATCGGCTCCACGAGTCGCGGTGTCTGCAAAAGAGATGTGGTCAACATGGTGATGCTCGCGAACTTTATGCTCGAGGGCCAGCAGCGAATTGGCGTTGTCGAGGATGGCGCGGTTCGGCCGTTGCCAGGAAGCCAGTCGATGCTCGATCTGATTGAGCGAACGCCTGAGGAAGTTGCGGCCAACGTCGCGGCGGCCGGCGACGCGATCAGTCTGGACTCGGTGACGCTTCTGGCACCTATTCCTGTTCCAAGGAGAAATGTCTTTTGCGTCGGATGGAACTATGTCGCGCATTTCGAAGAGGGACGAAAAAGCCGGCCGAAAGTTGAACTGCCTTCTTCACCAACATTCTTCACGAAAACGACGACGACGGTCGTTGGGCCATTCGACGAGGTATCCAGGCACGCGACACTGACCAGCCAGTTGGACTGGGAAGTCGAGCTGGCGGTTGTGATCGGCCGGTCCGGTACAGACATCGCTGAAGAAGATGCGCTCTCTCACGTCTTTGGCTACACGGTGGCCAACGATGTGACCGCACGGGATGTGCAGGCCGGGCACGGCGGGCAGTGGTTCAGAGGAAAGAGCCTCGATGGATCGCTCCCCATGGGCCCATATCTCGTCACTGCGGACGAAGTCCCCAATCCGCAAGACTTGGACATCGTTTGTGAGGTGAACGGGACGACCGTGCAAAGTGCAAACACCAGTCAGATGATCTTTCCGGTGGCGCGAGTAATCGCCGAATTATCCAGAGGGTTGACCCTCCTTGCAGGCGACATTGTGCTGAGCGGCACACCAGAAGGGGTTGGCCACCAGCGGAAGCCCGCAGTGTATTTGCACGGTGGCGACATCCTTGAAAGCAAAATTGGCGGACTCGGCGCAATGCGAAATGTGGTGTCGGCGTGAACGGGAAAGAGGGAGTTGGCGTGGACTACAAGTTGGAAACGCGTGGACTGAGCAAGAAGTTCATCAGGAAGAACGACGAACTACTGGTTCTCGACGACGTAGATATTCAGATCAAGGCTGGCGAATTTGTCAGCATCATTGGCGCGAGTGGGTGCGGCAAGACAACGCTTCTGCGAATGCTGCACGGGTTGATCAAGCCCAGTGCCGGCGAGGTTCTTGCAGACGGCAAGGTGGTGAGCGGACCAACGCGACAGCGTGGGTTCGTACTCCAACACGCGAGTCTGCTTCCCTGGAGGACGGTTCTTGCGAACGTAACGTTCGGCCTGGAGCTCGATGGCATGCCTCGGGCGGAAGCCAAGGCTCACGCCATGAAGCTTCTTGACCTGGTGGGACTTAAAGGGTTCGAGTCCCACTACCCAGCGGAGATTTCTGGCGGAATGCAACAGCGCGTGAATATTGCGAGGGCATTGGCCATTGATCCGGACATCCTGTTGATGGACGAGCCGTTCGCGGCAGTTGACGCGCAAACGCGTGAAGTCATGCAAACAGAGTTGTTGCGCATTTGGGACGCCGATCGAAAGACCGTCGTTTTCGTCACCCACCAGCTGGATGAGGCCGTCTATTTGTCGGACCGTGTCATAGTTCTTGGCGCCCATCCGGGGACAGTCAAGGAAGTGGTCACTGTTGACCTACCCAGGCCGAGAAACCTAGGCATCAAACGGACACACGAGTTCGTGGACATTGTCGACCACATCTGGAAGCTCATTGAAGAGGAGGTTGTAGCTGCTTGACCGCGGTATCGAAAACCCTAGCCGTCTCACTGAGACGGAATGGCACAGGAAGAGGCACAGCAAAGATGCTGCCCCGACTAGCTAGAGGAGATAGTTCAAATGGCAATATTCAAGAGTGAGAATCGAAAGGCTCGCCGTATTGGTGCTTCCATTGCACTGGCGCTGAGCGTTTCGCTGGCAGTCGTGGCTTGTAGTGGCACGGCAACGACTGAGGTCGCTGAAGGCGAGTCTGCGCTTCAGGCCGCAATGGATCGAGACGCGACCTGGGTTGTCACGAGCAGCGGCCCAGGCGTCGTGAAAGATGGCAAGAGCATCGACTTCACGGTGATCAAGATTTCAACGGTTGTTGCTGTTGCGAGGATGCAGGAGCAGGGCTGGAATGTTGAAGCCCGCTTTATTGAGTCGAATGAGAACGTCGTTCAGTCGCTCGTTCAGGGTGACTCGGACGCGGTCAACCTCGCATTGCCGTCAGTGCTGGCCGCAGTGTCAGGCGACGTTCCATTGACGGTCTTTGCCGGCGGTTCCAAGTTCGGATTCACTGTTGTTGGAAATGCTGACATCAACAGTCCTGAGGACGCAACGGGTAAGCGTGTTGCCTATCAGGCGACGATCTCGGCAGGAACCCTTGCATCGCAGCTGTGGACCTTGGGAACCGACGCCGAGCCGCAGTTCCTCACCATGCCAGGCTCCGCCGCCCGGACGGAAGCGCTGATCGCGGGCCAGCTAGACGCAGTAGCGGTGTCGGCAGGCTTCGACGCAGAGATTGAAGGTCAGGCGCCGGGTCGCTTCAAGGTGGTTTACGACCCGCTGTCGCAGTACCCGTTCCTCTTGGACACGGTTCTGGCCTACAACGGCGATCTTGATCCTCAGAAGCAGGCCTTCCTCGAAGCTTTGCTTGCAGAGCAGATCAAGGTGGTTCAAGAGTTCCAGGCAGATACCTCGTACCTGGAGGAGATGCTGAAGGAGTACGACGTCACCGTGTACCCGCTGCTCGACACTCTGGTCAGCCTCATGTTCGATGACATCGGCGTGAGCGCAGCCAACGTGGACAAGCAGATTGAGCTGATGGTCGAGACCGGACAGATCGATGCCGACGCGGGCCTCCCGACCGGTGCCGACCTGATCGATACAACGATCTGGGACAACATCTCGAAATAGGTAGAACAGGCACATCTCAATGATGATCGAGTCCGGTGCGGGAAGTACTGCATGTGGTCCTGCGCCGGACTTGGTCGCATCTGAAGATCGTGTCATCTTGGCGATCGAGGAATCCAGATCGTTGTCGGCCGAACAATGTGAGTCAACCGAAGGAGAGCATCCATGAGTTCAATCGAAGGGCCACTCTACGCAGAGGTTTCTGGCTCCGACGATGCAGACCTCATGGTTTTTGTGCACCCCAATCCTCAGGACCGTTCGAGTTGGATGTATCAGGTCGCCCACTTCTCGCACTGGTACCGCTGCATTGCGATCGACCTGCCAGGCTATGGATTCTCCCCGACCGCACGGCAGGGCGTGACGATGCCGGACCTGGCTGAAGCCGTCTGGGACGCGGTTGACCGACTTGCCCCCGGCAGAAAGGCCATTCTCGTCGGGTGCTCAGTGGGCGGCGCGGTCGCTCAACACATGTATCACCTCCGCCCACAGAAGACTGACGCACTTGTCATCTCTGGAAAAGGTTGGGAAGCGCGCAAGGACTTCGTCGCTCCGCGAGTTGCGTCCTTTAAGAAATTCGGCATTGGCCACCGCTACGAGTACACCTTGGAGACGTTTTCACAAGAGTTCCGACGGACTCCGATTGCACAGTGGTTTGCAGGACTTTTCGCCGAGCGAAATGACTCGGCTGACCTCGACTCGATCCTGCATATATTCGACGCGTTGGAGGTCCCGGACCCAGACTGGCTCCAGAGAGATCTCCTGGCACCGGTGCTGGTGATCAGCGGTGATCAAGATCGAGCACACGCATCCGCCTTTGTCCTGCGCGACCGACTTCCCAACGCAGAGATTGTCACTCTGACGGGTGCGGGGCACGCGTGCCACATCGAGCAGCCGTGGGAATTTGACGCCGCAATACTTGGATTCCTGCGCATGCAGGGGCTTCTCCAACTTCCGAACGGCCTGAAACAAACTGAGAGCGCACCAGTAACAACACCAATTTTGTCAAACGCCAGAGTTCCGTACTCACGAAACGATTAGGACAGATAAATGGCTCAACTCAATGGAGAGAAAGCAGTTCAGGTCAGTGGACCTCGCCCGCCGGATGATGCGGGGACCGCGTCAGGACTGAAAAAGAAGCGATGGCTGCCAACGCCACCTGAGGGCGTCCATAAGAGCGTCGTCGTCCTCAGAATGCTCAGCCCGCTCCTGTTGCTTGGGCTGTGGCAAGTTTCCTCAATCACGACCGAGTCCATTCTGTTTCCTTCCGCGACAGAGGTCTTAGTGGCGATGTGGGAGATGGGGACTTCCGGAGACCTGTGGGTCGCGCTGTGGCTCAGCAACCAAGCGCTTATTATCGGCGCGACCGCGTCGCTGATCCTAGGTATCACCGTGGGTGTGCTGTTGGGGCGCTCACGGCGACTCGACAAGATCTTTGGCATCTACATCAACATCGACCTTGCAACACCGACCATCGCGCTCCTGCCGATCGTGATCATCATCTTCGGCCTTGGCCTCACGGCACGTTCTGTTGTGGTCTTCACCTTCGGTTTTGCAATGGTGGTGTCGCTTGTTCGGACCGGTGCGCAAACCGTGGACGAAGATCTTGCGGAAATGGGCGAAGCGTTCGCGCCTACCCGTTGGCAGATGTGGTCAAAAGTCATCATCCCAGGACTGCTCCCTGCCCTGGGTGGAGCAATCAGGATCGCCGTGTCGCGAGGAGTCGTCGGAATGGTGATCGTAGAACTCATCTTGATCACGGTAGGAATTGGTGGGGTCGTCATGGACGCGCGCGCTCTCTTCCAGGGTGATCGCGTTTATGCAGGAGTAATTATCATTTGCATCGAGGCCCTCTTGCTCATGGCCGCGGGGCGTTGGATTGAGCGGAAGATCGCTCCTCAGGGAATGTACGGAAGCAAGTGAGGGCTCAAAACATGAACTCCAACGGGTCAACAAAAGCCGCCAAGAAGATCGAGTTTCCTGTCTCGACGGGACTGGTGATCACAACGGGGGACAAGCAAGGATGGTCGCTGAAAAGGGTGACCGCCGGATTCCCCTGGCTGACCATCCTCTCGATAATGACTGCTCTGACGCTCTGGGATACCATCGGTCGACTTGGGCTGTTTCGGGCCGTGCCGGCGGTGTCCAAGGTCTGGGACGCGTGGCTCGAGCTCTACAGCGGCGACCTGCTTTCGGTACTGGGGACAAGCGCAACCACGTTCTTGTGGGGCTTCAGCGCAGCACTTGCTGCAGCAGTAGTGGTCTCGATCTTGACCTCAATGTCCAAGAGCATCGACTATCTGCTGCGGCCCTACATCGATGCCGGAATGTCCATTCCGATCACCGCAACAGTTCCCATCCTGATGATGGCGTTTGGCATAAACGACACCACACGAATCGCGGTTGTGTTCCTCTTTGCCTTCTTCACCATGGTGATCAGTTTCCAAGCAGGCCTTGAAAAGGTTGACCCTCGCCACCTTGACATGGCACATGCACTCAATAGTTCCAAAACACAGATCCTGCTCAAGGTTGTGTTGCCGAGTGCATTGCCGCTGGCGATGACCGGAATTCGCCTTGGCGTGAGTCGTGCGATTCACGGATTGATTACAGCGGAGGTAATCCTCGCTACCGCCGGTATCGGCTGGCTGCTCATCCGTGCCTCGCGGGAGTTCAACATTCCTGGTATTTACGCGGTCACGGGAACAATCATCGTGATCACCGTGGTGTTGATGGGCTCTGTCAGTGTGCTGGAGCGTCGGATACACCGAGTGCACTCCTAGATTCTCGAGTCGGGGTGGAAAGGGTGTCCTGTGCCACCCGCGGTTGAGATCTAGACGTCAATGAAGCAAACGTTAATGAGGAGCTTGATGAATTCACTGTCGATTTGTGTCATTCCTGGCGATGGAGTCGGTAAGGAAGTAACCGATTGCGCGATTGAGGTGATGGATGCCGCGGCCAGCGTGCTGGGTGCTCCGACCTTCGAGTTCCGCGAACACGCTGCGGGCTATCAGTCATTGCTTAACACCGGAGAGTCCTTCCCTCCGAGCACGCTGGAGGCGGCGAAGGCAGCCGACGGCGTTCTCATGGGTGCATTCGCGGTCGCTCAGATTCCTCAGGATGCTGTTCATCCCCTGCGTGCCCTGCGAAGAGGCCTCGGAATTAGAGCCAGCGTCCGTCCCTCGCGCGTTCTGCCTGGTGTATCTGCTAAAGCGGAGAGCATGGACCTTCTGGTCGTGAGGGAAGTCACTGAGGGTTTCTACTCTGGCGTGGAGTATGTGGTCGGCGAGGATTCTGCATTTTCAGTGAGGGTGATCACGCGTGAGGCCTCGATGAACACGGCGCGCGTGGCGTTCGAGGCAGCGGAGCGACGGCGAGGGAAGGTCACTGTTGTCCATAAGTCGAGTGCTTTGCCGGTTACTGACGGTTTGTTCCTTGAATGCGCCCAGGCGGTTGCAGCCACGCATCCAGGGGTCACGCTCGAGAAACGTAATGTTGACGCCTGCGCGATGGAACTCATTTCCAAGCCAGAAGAGTTCGATGTGATCCTTACCACGAACTGCTTCGGGGACATTATTTCTGATGTGGCCGCGGCGCTCTCCGGTGGAATTGGGATTGCACCGTCCGGTTGTATAGGGGACAAGTTCTCCTACTTTGAACCGGTTCATGGCACGGCCCCACGGAGGGTAGGGCTTGGTACAGCGAACCCGATTGGGGCGATCCGCAGCGCGGCCATGATGCTTGACCATATCGGGGCCGCCAAAATGGCGAAGCACATTGACGACGCTGTGAACAACGTTCTTGGCCAAAGCCAAGTAGTGGGTGGAACCTCGACCAGTGCCGAGGTGACAGCTGCGGTTATTCGTGCAATGCGGGCCTAACGACTCAGGTCACAACGAAGTCAGGCCTTTCACGATCGCTGCCGCAGCGCCGAGGTAGGCAACGATCACGACAGCAAGCCGTGCGTGGCTTGGCTTGATGCGAGACGAGAGAGCGTCGCCGGTAGCGAGCCCGGCAGCGAGTCCGAACGCAATTCCGGCCCATTCCCGCCAGTCCAGGTTTGGCCAACTCGCTGGATCAATAATGACCTTGCTGAGCACGGATACCCCGGCGATGGTCAAGAGCAGGGGTTGCATGGTGGCGGCAAAGGATTGTTGTTTCCAACGGCTCAGGATTGCGTAAACACTAATCGCAGGCCCGCCAACGGCCGCAGAAGACCCAATGAACCCGAACGCGAGTCCAAACCCGACGCGTATCGCCAATCCATCGACCTCGTTTTCAGTGCGCCTCGTCAGCGTGGAGAGGAGAAGGGAGACGATGAGAATCCCGCCAATGCCAATCTTCAACCACGAACTGGGAAGAACCAACAGGATTATCGTCCCGGGGATCGCGCCAATGACCGCTGCAAGGCCGATCTGTCGGTAGCGGTGCCAGTCGACATATCGCCACGTGCGTGCTGCAATAAGCAGCCCAGAAACTATGCCGCAGAGGTTGATGAGAATTACGGCCGTAATCGGTTCAAGAACGAGCAGCAGCACCGGTGAGGCCACCAGGGCCAGGCCCATGCCTGTGGCTCGCTGGGAGAACGCTCCGAAAGCCACCGCGATGATCACAAGCGCGATCATTCTTCGCCGGCCACTCGCTGGACCCGTGTGTGCGCAGATCCGGGGCAGGCGAGCGGCACACTCATTTTCTGAACCGCCTCCAGTAGCGATGTATGTGGTCGGTCCGGCAAACGCACGAACTCGCACGAATTCCGCGCCCAGTCAGTGAAGCAGTTCCTCTGACGACCGAATCTATCAGTCTTCGCGGGCTTCGTATCCAATTTGGGAATGGCACTCCGAAGTGGCCCCACCTTGAGGCTTTTAGTCGTCTGAAATTGCCCCCCTCGACCGACCCGTGGCGTTCTCTTTGTCGACCAAGACGAAGAGAACGGGAACGGGTTTGAAAGAGAGATCGAGAGTGAAGCAATTCGAGCGTATCCGTCGTGATGCGAGAGAAAACGATGCCCGAGTTCTAGTCCGGAGTGCAACATGTGGCTGTGGCCTGTTGGGAGCATAGTTCTTGGAAGACCTCGGCCGGGGTTGCCCAGCCGATGATCTTGCGCGGCCGGTTGTTGATCTCGGTGATGAACTCGGTGAGCTCTGCTTGGGTGAGGTTCTCGAAGCTGGTGTCTTTCGGAAGGTATTTGCGAATCCGGCCTTTGAGGTGCTCGTTCGTGCCGCGCTGCCAGGCGGAGTACGGGTCGGCGAAGTATGCCGGGATTCCGAGGGTGTCGGCGAGTTGGTAATGGAACGCGAACTCGGATCCGTTGTCGGCCGTCACGGACGCGACCGCGTGGGCGGGCAGCGCTTGGTAGAACCCGATCTGTGCGTCCAGGGTGGCCTGCGCGGTCGGTCCGGGCAGCTTGGCTGCGTGCAGGAACCGGGAGCGGCGTTCCACGGTCGTGTGTAGCGCGCCGGTGGAGTGCACCCCGCGGACGCTGTCCGATTCCCAGTGCCCGAACTGGATCCGGTCCTCGACTTCAGCAGGCCGGTCGTGGATCGAGGTGCGCCATTTGATCCGTTCGGAATGGACTTTCCGGCCTGAGCGCCTCCGGCGTTTCTTGTGCCCGCGCGGCAGGTACTGCCATAGCTGGCGGTCCCGCCGCTGCGGTGCGTAGATCCACGCGTAGAGGGTCTCCACGCCCACCCGCATGCGCGCGTCATCGGGGAATGCGACCGGGAGTCGGCCGGAGATCTCCTCTGGGGTCCACCCGCGGCGCAACGCGGAGAGCACCCAGTCCACCAGCCGGTCCTGCCTTATCCGGTACGGCTGGTGGGAACGGGCGGTACGGGTGTCGGCTTGCAGCTGAGTCTGGCCGCCCAGATATATGCGCTCGTGCGGGCCGCGGGTATCCAACCGGTTCCGCAGGTACGGGCGCAGGTTCGCATGATCATGCTCGGGCTGCCACGCCCTGCGTCGAAGTTCCCGGCCGATCGTGGCCCGGTGCACCCCGATCCTGCGGGCGAGGCGGCTCACTTTTACGCCATCGGCTGACGAGCGAGCGTCCGCCGCAGCAAAGCAGACATCGGGGTCGGAATCCCATTCCAAGAGCGCCAGCACTGGGCCGGGAAGGCCGGTGAGCTTCTTGTCCTTGAGCACCTTTCTGCGACTGTCAGAATCCGGCAGGCCAACTTGTGTCAACAACGAAAAGCTCGCCACAGTATGGTCCGAAAGCGACTGTGCCGGGTTGCCGTTCATTGTCTCAGTGTGGTGCAGCTGCCCCTCATGCGCAATCAGAAGCTACTCGAGCCGAACGGCGTTGCGCCCAGTTCAGCGCAAGCTGCGCTATCGCATTCTTCAGGTCGACGTGGAGGTGGGTGCAGTCGTCCGGAAACTGAGCGAAATGCTCGAGCGCCAAGGGACGCCGTCCTCGGCTCGGCAGTCTGACTGGCCGATACGCGAGCCGTCGGGCGCGAGCGGGTCGAGCAGTCCGATCAGCCGCAACGAGAGCCCGTCGGCACAGGTGAGGTTGCGACTGAATCGCCCCGGGTTTGATGGAGGCTCTGTATCCCCGACAGGATGAGAGTCATGACGAGGCACTATCCGGGCCTGCATAAGCTGCGACGTGCTGGAGCCTCCTGACGCGTAAAGCGGCCCCTGACTAAGATCAGCGGCTTTGAGAAGGTTGGGAGCGCTCACGGGTTGCGGGGATTCGAATCTTGCCCTCCCAAGCGTGACGGCCGAGTTGCCAAGACCCAAAAGGTTCAGGCGAGTTGTCGACCCGCTCCCGGATGTCGCGGAGGATTATCGGCGTTGGCCTAGAGGATTCGTTACAAGCCCATTGGTGCGACGGCCTTGCAATGGCGGGCCCATCCGAGTTTCGCAAGGAGCCCTAGCTGCCGGAGTCCCTACTGGCGGACGGTTCGCCGCCCATAACCGCACTGAATCCGATGCCGCACTAGGTCTGACCCCGAGCTACGGAGAACAGGTCCTCGCATTTGCTGATGCACTCCTGGCCGCAAGCGCATCGCTTTCACCTGCCGACACTCAGTCGTTGCGCAGAAGCGCAGACCCTATTTTTCTCGCAGATGCGGATGAAATGTTCGCACGCCGTGCCGCAGCGGAAGCCAATATCGCGTTCGTGCTGACGGACCCCGAAGACGCTGACTACGACAGCCGGCTTGAGGCCACATCCGCAGCGGAATACAAATGGCGCGCAGCCGAACGCCATGCTCACGAGGTTCGTTACCTTCGAAACGACCCCCTAGCGCAGAAGAAGATCGCCGTCGAAGTCGATGTAGTGCTGCCGACCATCCATGAGGCACTCCCGAAATATCCGGCAGGACTTGACGAAGCTCAAGTCACATTCAGTTACGGCGACGATGACGACAACCTCTACGTCAACTTCAACATCGGTGAGGGCGCAGATCAAGCTGCTGTTACGGTCTGGAAGGACGGGCAAGGCGACTCGTTCAACAGCATCACGGACCAAGAAGAAATCACAGGCTGGGATCCCGAAACTGACGAGCAGTTCATCGAATGGGCTCATGCTGTCCGCGACCGAATCGACATCGACACATATGTTGTCGCTCTCAACGCGACCGCATCAGCGGAAACGTCTATCCTGACCCGCGCAACCGCTTAGTCGCCGCGCCCATTCCTGACATGACCAACGACATTCGCGTAGCTGCCGGCGTCACAACAGGCGGCCAGTTCGCCACACAGAACCGCACCGAATCCGACGCGACACTTGACGCCGCCACTGATGAGAAGATTTTCACCGTCTTCGGCTATTGGGACAATGACGAGTTGGTTGTCGACTTCACCATTCCAGGCGACGAAGAAGATGACCGTGGTGAGTTCGTAGACGGCTACCAGTCGTTCTGCGCTATGGGCATGGGCTTGACCGCTGAAGCGGCCGAACGAGAAGTGCTTCAGGAGTACGACCCGCAGCCTGAACGCGATCTCAACCCGATCTTCAACCAGCTCCGCACCGACCCCAACCGCCATGACCCGGCTGTGCTGGACAAGTATGTCCGCGAGCTCGACCAGTGCATTGAGCGTCCAGAGACCATGCTCGACGAAGAGGGCTTCCTGCGCACCGACTTGGGCCCGCGAGTTTCTTTGAGCGCTTCCAATGCTAGTGAGATTGGCAAAGCCCGCGATGTGCTGAAGCGCCTCGCACGGGTGCGCGACGTCCAGTAGTGGACCGGGGCGGTTGCCCGGTCTTTCGGTCGAGCTAGGCGCATGGGGCGACCATCCGATTTTGGAGATTCGGGAACTCCCCTTGGCCGCATCAAGGTCGTGATGGTGCATGCCAGGCGCCTGACATACAGGCAGATGATGTGCGCCACCGAAGCTCACACATCATGGATTCTGCCGCCACTCACTTATGATGTGCGCGGCACAGCCGTTTCCGAAACGGTCGCATAGGGGCGGCATGACGAAAACTGCTGCCGAAGTACGACCAGCTCCTGCCCTGGACGAGCCACTGACAAAACACATCGCCTGGATCCTCTGGGCTAGACGCAACGGCGGTGCGCATTGCCCCACTTGTGGTCAGCTCTGCCAGGACCGCCCTCGTTCGATCACGAATCAGATGGCTCGGGCTCTGGAGATGATGTATCGCAAGGGCGGTACCACCCGTTGGGTGAAGCGCACAAGTCTGCTGCGACGGGTGGGGCAGCGCGGTGGCGATGACGCAAAGCTTGCGCTTTGGGATCTCATCGAAATCCCGACTGCCGATGACCCGTCGCCGGATGGCAAGTTCTCCGGCTGGGCGCGTGTCACCGACAAGGGTGAGCAGTTCATCCTCGGCGACATCACTGTCCCCAGAGTCGCTTGGGTGTTCAACCGCGAGCTCCTGGAATTTGAGGGGCCGGATATTCTGTTCGCTGACTGCTGGGCTGAACCGATTGACCTCCAAGAGATTTTGGAACGCCATCACGGCGGCGGCGCGACCGACAAGGTGACGTGATGAAGGTGGCGCTGCGCTCCGGGCTCGGGGTGCATTCTTCGCGCCCCGGTTCTGGCCGAGCACGTCACGTCAGACGGCCCCCTGTCGGACACATTGCCCGAGAATTGCCGAAACACTGCCGGACCACCTCGCCGAGACGGTCAACAATGCCGCGTTTGCTCGGGAACGGTCATTTTCCGAAGTCGCCTGCACAAGCGTCAGACGTCCCCCTGCACGCGCCCGGGTGACGAACGGCTGTCGCACGCGTTGTTGTTGAGCATTATTCGCCAATAGGTGAGTTGTCTTTGGCTCCCGTGCAGCATCTCGCCGCATCCGATTCGAGGCCAGGCGCATAGAGCCCGTGCAGAACCAAATTCATTCCCTCCGACGAAAGGACTCCGATGAGAGCTCCACCTGCACGCAACGGCCTCGGTCCGCTCAACACCATCGCCGCATCAGTCTGGCTGTCCGCAGTTGGACTCGCCGCAATCCACGCAGCCGCCAGTTATGTCCAGCATTTCTGGGGCTGATCCTCGCACAACCGAACTCAGCACTACCGACAGAAATTGCGCGCAGCCGCGCTCTTGTAAGTGAAGGGCCTTTGTCGCCCGACCCCCTCTCCCCGAAAAGGAACCCCCCGATGCAGCGAAACAGTCTTAGCTCCACACATAAACGCTTCAAGCAACGCCTCCGGCAAACCAGCGGTGTCATCGACCTGGCGTCGATCATGGTCGGTGTCATCATCGTCGGTGTTCTCAGCACCGGAATTGTGGCAACAACGTTTGCTCTCGTTCCCTTCACCCAGGATGCGGCCGCCAAGAAGGCTCTCGACTCTGCGAGTACTGCCGAAGGTGCAGCATATGTCGCAGGAGACCAGAACCGGTATCTGGCGATGGACGACCTGGTTGCCGGCAAATGGATTCAGGCTTCAGCTCAGACCGTAGTGGGCACTGATGCTGACGGCACCTGCTATGCCGCAATGTCGTTGTCAGCTACCGGCAACCGTTTCTGGACCGATAACAGCACTCCCGACATTGTTCCCTATATCGCAGGCACCTCAGCCTCCGACTGCGTGGACCTCGACGCTCTTTCCGACACCCTGGTTTCGGCAGACTCTGCCGCAGCAGCCACCGGTGTCCTCGATGCTATCCGCGATGCCGAAGATGTTGCCTACGCAGACGCAGTCCCGAACGAATATGTTGACATGGCAGGACTTGTCGCAGCCGGACTGGTGGACGAATCAAGCACCACCGTTGTCGAAGTCAACCCCGACGCTTCAGGCTTCGCCGCAATGACGGTCACTGCCTCGGGCGCCAAATACTGGATCGACAGCGGGAGCTCCAGCGTCTTGCTCTACGTTGCCGGAGAATCCGTCTCCGCCTTCTACGGCCTTGCCGATCTCAGCGCAGCTTTGGATGCTGCTGGCAGTGCCGCACCGGCCGACGGCGCCAGTGGCAATACCTATGCTGACCAATGTGACACCCCTGATGCTGGATGGCAGTTCGCTGACTCCGATGTCGAGCAGCAGATTGCCACGGCGATTGAGGCCAACACTGGCGTCGCTGCACCGTCACCACTTCTGGTGTCCGATGCGTCCCTCCTGCTCAACAGCGGAGAGGTTAGCTGGTCGAACCTGAATATCGCTGGACCCGAGGTTACGAGCCTCAACGGCATCCAGTGTGCAGCTCCCTACATCGGTGGAATTGATGTGACGGGCACGAATGCTACCGATTTCAGCCCGATGACCGCGTTCACCGAAGCGACCTACTTCGGGCTGTACGACAACATTCAGGCTACGCAGTTTGACGCCAGTGGCCTCACATCAGTAGAAAATGTTTACATCTCCGGCCACGTGGGTGCACTTGGCTTGAACTTGGAAAATTTGCCAGCACTTCAGGGGGCTTACATTGACACCAACCCCAACCTGGTGGGCCTCACCGTCTCCAATACCCCCGTCCTCGAAGATGTGTATGTCAACGACAACGAAATCAACGGGGCCGTGCAAATTGGACCGAACGCAACCACGACGGCGAATGACGCGTTCTACGTCGATACCAACACTGGCAACTTCCAACTGCTAATCACCGGACAGGCTGCACCTCGTGGACTGCACATTTACGACAACCCCGGTATGACCAGCGTCACGGTCAGTGACATGGGTGCTGTCGCGCAGGTCTATGTCCAGGGCAACTCGGCAGTGACTAGCGTCAACGTTTCCAACATCCCGGGTGAAATCGTCCTGTGGGTCGACCGCAACGCAGCGTTGAACACCTTGAACACCAGTGGGGTCGCGCTAAGTTCGCTGAACGTCAGCAGTACGGCGCTGGCCACCTCGGTGGGTTCTGACCTTGCGGCAGCCAACTCTCTCATCGAGACGACCACTCCTGGTTTCTACACGAAGTGCGGTGACAGCTACTGCTAACGATTCTGAGTATCTGACACGGAAGGCCGTTCACCTGATTGGTGGGCGGCCTTCCGTATTCCTGGCGCTCTTGTTCAGCACACGTTTCGGAAGCGGTCACAAAATTGCGCGCCGCCGCACTCTATGGGGTGAAGGGGCTATTCGGTCTCTCATCACCAGAGTAGGAACCTCAATGCAGCAGCCGCCGCTCACCCTCTTGCCCACGCATAAACGCTTCAAGCAACGCCTCCGGCAGACCAACGGTGTTATCGACCTGGCATCAATCATGGTCGGCGTCATCATCGTCGGCATCCTCAGCACCGGAATTGTGGCAACAACGTTTGCCCTCGTTCCCTTCACCCAGGATGCGGCGGCCAAGAAGGCTCTCGACTCTGCGAGTACTGCCGAAGGTGCAGCATATGTTGCGGGAGACCAGGGCCGGTATCTGGCGATGGATGACCTGGTTGCCGGCAAATGGATTCAGGCTTCAGACCAGACTGTAGTGGGCACTGATGCTGACGGCACCTGCTATGCCGCAATGTCATTGTCAGCTACCGGCAACCGCTTCTGGACCGATAACAGCACTGCCGACATTGTTCCCTATATCGCAGGCACCTCAGCCTCCGACTGCCTGGACCTCGACGCTCTCTCCGACACCCTAGTTTCGGCAGACTCTGCCGCAGCCGCCACAGGCGTCCTCGACGCTATCCGCGATGCCGAAGATGTTGCCTACGCAGACGCAGTCCCGAACGAATATGTTGACATGGCAGGACTTGTCGCAGCCGGACTGGTGGACGAATCAGACACCACCGTTGTCGAAGTCAACCCCGACGCTTCAGGTTTCGCCGCAATGACGGTCACTGCTTCGGGCGCCAAGTTCTGGATCGACAGCGGAACCTCCAGCGTCTTGCTCTACGTTGCCGGAGAATCTGTCTCCGCCTTCTACGGCCTTGCCGATCTCAGCGCCGCTTTGGATGCTGCCAACGCCAGTGCACCGGCCGCCAGCGCTTCGGCGCTGGCCGGTATTGTCACTACGGTGGCTGGCTCTGGTGTGATCGGTTCCGCTAATGGAGCTGCTGCCGTCGCCGAGTTCTACAATCCCACTGCTCTGGCAGTTCACTCCGACGGCACTATCTATGTCGCGGATATGACCAATAACCTTATCCGCAAAATCGCTCCGGATGGCCAAGTATCTACGCTGGCTGGCTCTGGTGTGAGCGGTTCCGCTAACGGAACTGGCACTGGCGCCCAGTTCAAGTACCCACGTGATGTTGCAGTCGATTCCGCAGGTACCGTCTATGTTGCGGACGACAACGACCTTATCCGCAAAATCACTCCGGCTGGCGTCGTGACTACGCTGGCTGGCTCCGGTGTGGGCGGTTTCAATGACGCGTTTGGTGCTGCTGCCCAGTTCGACAGCCCCTTCGGAATCGCTGTCGACTCCGCCGGTTTCGTCTATGTCGCGGACGCAGGAAACAACCGTATCCGCAAAATCACCCCAGAGGGCGACGTGACTACGTTGGCAGGTTCTACCGTGCCCAGCGGCGGTTATGTTGACGGGCCTGGCGCTACCGCCGAGTTCACCTCCCCCCAAGCAATCGCTGTCGACTCAGACGGCTTCGTCTATGTCGGGGAGTCAGACCGTATCCGCAAAATCACTCCGGCTGGCGAAGTATCTACGCTGGCTGGTGGGTACGGTTATGTTGACGGGCCTGGCGTCGACGCCCGATTCAAGAATATCGGCGGAGTTGCTGTCGACTCGATGGGCACCATCTATGTTGCGGACATTTACAACACCCGCATCCGCGAAATCACTCCGGCTGGTTTCGTAACTACGTTGGCTGGCTCTGGCGAGTTCGGGTTCGCTGACGGGACTCGCACCGGCGCCCAGTTCTACACTCCCCGCGGAGTTGCTGTCGACTCGTCCGGTGATGTTTACGTCGCAGACTCAGGCAACCACCGTATCCGCAAAATCGAATAGCACAGGAGCAGTAAGAAGCCCCAGCGGGAGCCAATTGGTTTTCGCTGGGGCTTTTGCTCTGTCCCGAGGTGTTGCGTCTCGCTGGGAATTGCGCGCGGTTGTGCTCTAGGTGGTGAGCGGGTGTAATCCACTTGCTTTCACCCACCCAACTCCGTTCAGAAGGACATCTGCATGAATCTCACCCGGCTTGCCGCGCTGAAGAAACGTCTTCGACAGACCAGCGGCGTCATCGACCTTGCATCAATTATTGTCGGTGTCATCGTTGTCGGCATTCTCGGCACCGGAATTGTGGCAACAACTTTTGCTCTCGTCCCGTTTTCGCAGGATAAAGCTGCGCAGCAGGCGATCGGTGCTGTCCGCACTGCGGAAAGCGCTGCGTATGTTCGAGACGACCCGAATCGTTACCTCAACATGGGCGACCTTGTGGCTGCCGAATGGATTCAGGCGTCCAGCAGAATGTCTGTAGAAACAGATGTGGACGGCACATGTTTTGTGGCAATTTCGCAGTCGGGAACCGGCAACCAATACTGGTCCGACAACAGCACACCCGACATCGAACCCTACGTTGACGGCATCTCCACCTCGGATTGTGCTGACCTCGCAACGATGTCAACTGAGCTCACCTCTGCAAACCTTGGCGGTGGCACACCTCCGGATGGTGCTGCGCCGACTATTGACCCCGCCGATGACCCGTTCAGGGAGGTGTCAGTCAGTTACACCGACGACGGCGGAACCGCTTACACGTTCGGAGTCAACTACGTTGGCTCGGTGACGGACAAAAACGGCAAGACAGTTTATTGTGTCCAGGGCGCGTGGACGAACGGGAACCCAGCCGGGCACACGGTCGATCTTTTCGTCTCAGATGCCACCGATTTCGACACCACAGGAGGCCAACGCTTCCAAAATAGTGGCAAGTTCCAGCTCAACAACACTTATGACGCGGACTGCCAGCCGGCGTTTGGCGCAGCGGGCAGATACACGGCCCCGTTCTCAGAAACCACCAGTTGGGGAACCCCGGCAACAGGGTGGAAAGCGATCATGATAAGCGACCAGACACCGATTGTCCCTCGCGACTTTTAGATCCTGACACACCCCCAGTGGAAGCCGACAGGTTTCCACTGGGGCTTTTCTCTGTCCTGAACAGATGCGTCTCACTGGGAATTGCGCACCGCCGGACTCTATGGGGTGAAGGGGTGCAATTCACCTGCTTTGCCCATCCGTCTCCGTTCAGAAGGACACCCGAATGAATCCCACCCGACTTGCCGCGCTGAAGAAGCGTCTGCGCCAGACTGACGGCGTTATCGACCTAGCCTCAATCATGGTCGGTGTCATCATCGTCGGCATTCTCAGCACTGGAATTGTGGCGACGACTTTTGCCCTTATTCCCTTCACCCAGGATGCATCGGCTAAGCAGGCTATTGACTCTGTCCGGACGGCAGAAGGTGCAGCATATGTGAGCGAACACCCGAACCGCTACCTCGCGATGGATGCCCTTGTCGCTGGCGAGTGGATTCAGGCGTCGAACAAAATGGCGGTCGAGACCGATGTGGACGGCACCTGCTTTGTCGCGCTCTCACATTCAGCAACCGGCAACCAATTCTGGACCGACAACAGCAACCCCGACGTTGACCCCTACGTTGCCGGGACCTCCACCTCAGACTGTGCCGACCTCGCAACGATGTCAACAGCGCTGCTGACCGCGAACCCCGAAGCCGCTGCACCTGACGGTGCAGAGCCGGTTGCTGACATCGCGCCCAACAGCGGTGCCGTCACAACCCTCGCAGGGTCATCATCCGGTTGGGCTGATGGCACCGGTACGAGCGCCAAGTTCAAAGCGCCAAGAGGACTCGATTCCGACAGTGCCGGCACCCTTTATGTGGCGGACACTGAATACAACTTCATTCGCAAAATCACCCCCGAGGGCGTGGTTACGACAATCGCTGGAAACAACGCAGGTGGCGCAAGCGGCAGCACTGATGGTCCAGCAGCCGACGCAAGATTCAATACCCCGAAGGACATCGCCGTCCACTCCGACGGCACCGTCTACATTGCAGACTCGAACAACAACAAGATTCGCAAACTCTCTCCCGATGGCATCGTCTCGACACTGGCAGGTTCCGGAACGCCCGGCTTTGCTGATGGAACCGGGGCAAGCGCCGTGCTCATGTACCCATCTGGCGTCGCTGTGGACTCCGCGGGCACCGTGTACGTGGCGGACACGTACAGTAACCGGATTCGCAAAATCACTCCAGAGGGCGTGGTAACGACACTGGCCGGTGATGGAACGGCAGGTTCCGCAGATGGTCAGGGCACCGCAGCCCAGTTCAACAAACCGACAGGTATCGCAGTGGATTCCTCGGGCGCGATTTACGTGGCCGATAGCGATAACGACTTGATTCGCAAAATCACCCCCGGCGGCATGGTCTCAACTTTGGCCGGCAGCGGAACTCCAGGTGCCGCGGATGGTCAGGGCGCCAGCGCCCAGTTCAACGAACCCACCAGCGTCGACGTCAACTCCGCAGGTACGGTCTACGTCTCAGACCGCATCGGCAACCTGATTCGGGCCATCACCCCCGGCGGAATGGTCTCAACCCTGGCCGGCAGTGGAACTCTAGGCTTTGCGAATGGCTCAGGCACAAGCGCCATGTTCCATGCGCCTAGCGGTGTCGCTGTTGATGCGTCAGGAATCGTCTATGTAGCTGACTCAGGCAACAACCGTATTCGCAAAATTCAGTAGCTCGGAGTGCGTGGTCGCATTGCGCGCGGCTGCGCATTCTAGGGGGTGAAGAACGCTTTCACCCCCGGCTGCTGCTGAATGGTCGCACTGTGCAGCACTGCAAGCAGCAACTTCGGCCCGACAGGACCACCTTTGTTAGCGTCCCGTCGTCGGGACGCGTCCACAAATGTCTACCGCGCATGGGACGATCACTGTCATGTCCGGAATTTCTATTGGTTACGCCCGAGTCTCCACACAAGATCAAGACCTCACTGCGCAGCGTGATGGCCTCACAGCCCTTGGTGTTGAACCTGACCGCATATATGTCGACCACGGGTTGACGGGAACGAATCGTGACCGTCCTGGCCTCCGTGAAGCTCTCGCGGCGTGCCGGTCGGGTGACACGTTTGTGGTGTCGAAGCTTGATCGTCTGGCGCGGAGCCTGCCCGATGCTCGCGACATCTCCGCGGAACTGGCGGAACGGGGTGTGAAACTCCAACTCGGTGCCTCCGTCCATGACCCGACTGACCCTGTTGGGCGTCTGCTGTTCAATGTCCTGGCCATGGTCGCCGAGTTTGAATCTGACCTGATTCGGGCGCGCACTCGTGAGGGGATGGCGGTTGCTCGTGCGCGGGGGAGACTCAAGGGCGGCAAGCCCAAACTCAGTGCAGCCCAGGAGGCACATTTGATGAAACTTCATGGCGATGGTGAGCACACCATTTC
>Ga0307486_1000704_pt1 | contig 28821 bp, 29 predicted proteins | sample CBIW02metaG_FD_203663 | JGI IMG/M metagenome (GOLD analysis project Ga0307486, IMG submission 203663) | Sea-ice brine microbial communities from Beaufort Sea near Barrow, Alaska, United States - CBIW 0.2 | ecosystem: Environmental > Aquatic > Marine > Coastal | place: USA: Alaska | collected... | reverse complement strand
CATTTCCCTTTACTAAAAAATTGACAGTTGCCATATTTGATATTTTAATCAAAGATATATCTTTCCCCACACTTTCCCCACAATCTTAAAGTTTAATAATGTCGTTATATGTTCAATGATGTTTTTAAATCCCTTTAAATGTAGGCTATACAAAGGGTAACGGAGTTTTTAGGTGTAATTAAATATTTTGCAACTACATTGGGTGAGTCCCGTCCTGGGCACTTTAAAAAATTTATTCATACACTATATCAATTCAATTTCACAGATTAAAAACTTAGGAAATCTCATTCTTTCAGATATCCGATAGAAATATCAATTGTGGGTATGATTCTATTTCTGATAAAAAATAACTAGGCTTTTCCCAAGAGCCCTAATTATTTAAGTTGTCTGAAATATTTTGTTTTCAGTAAGCTTCTATCCAAAATTTATTCCTGATTCGCTTTCTTTCAATGTTACTCCAAGAAACTCCTAATCCTTAAATTCTTCACATTAGAATTGTTTAACCTTTATGATTTTACATTAGACATTTAACATTTCCTAACATTTTAAAAATACTTATATTATATATATTTGTCTTCTTGCAATATCAATATGGAACTCATAAAACAAAATTTTAGCATAAAGGATTTGGAAAACCTAAGCGGAATCAAAGCTCACACTATTAGAATTTGGGAAAAGCGATATAATATCCTTAAACCAAACCGTACTGAAACTAATATTAGATCTTATGATATATGCAATCTTCAAAAATTATTGAATGTCACTTTCCTTAACGAACAGGGTTACAAAATTTCTAGAATAGCAAAACTCTCTCAAGATGAGATTTTCAAGATGGTGAAAAACGTAGAGCACAGCACTAGTGAGCAAAATCGGTCGATAAATTCTTTTAAAATTGCAATGATCAATTTTGACCAGGCTTTATTTAATACTACTTACAATGCACTTTTAGAGAAGAAAACCTTCAGGGAAATTTTTTATGAAATTTTTCTCCCTCTACTAACTGAAATTGGACTTCTTTGGCAAACAGATACTATTAATCCAGTTCACGAGCATTTTTTGGTAGGCATGATAAAAGAGAAGTTATACCAAAACATCGCTCAAATAAGTGATAAAAGACTAATTGATGATACTAACTTATATGTATTGTTTTTACCTGAAAATGAGATTCACGATCTCGGGATCCTGTTTTTGAATTATGAATTGAATTTTCATCATAAAAAAACCATCTATTTAGGGCCTAGCATGCGAATATCAGATATGATATATTTGCTTGAAATTCATCCGGACCCAAAATTTATTAGTTATCTAACTGTTGGAACGAAAGAGGCCTCCAATTTTATTGCAGAATTTGAAACCGAACTCTGCAAGGACAAATCCAGGGAATTAAATCTATTTGGTGCCGGGATTCAATCATTAGACCCTTCCATTCAGCCCAAACATATCAAAATTTTTAAGTCTATCCCAGAATTCACAAATCAATTATCACCCGAATGAAGGAAAAAGTTAGCATTATTGGCTCCGGATTTGCTTCTTTGGCGGCTTCCTGTTATCTGGCAAAATCCGGGTACCAGGTGACCATTTATGAAAAAAATGATCAAATTGGCGGGCGGGCTAGACAACTACAAAGAGAAGGATTCACCTTTGACATGGGTCCATCCTGGTATTGGATGCCAGATGTTTTTGAACGTTTTTTTGCTGATTTTAACAAAAAACCTTCGGATTATTACCATTTAGAAAAGTTGAATCCCGCTTATAAAGTTTTTTTCGAAAAAAATGAAAGTATCACAATTGAAGATACTTTGGAAAAGATCTATTCAGCATTTGAAAAAGAAGAACCCGGAAGTTCCATAAAACTTAAACAATTCATAGATCAGGCACAAAGCAATTACAATATAGCAATCAAGGATTTGGTTTACCGTCCTGGAGTTTCTCCTTTCGAACTGGTTACTGCTGAAACTATCAAAAAAATAGGCCAATTCTTTAGTACTATTTCCAAAGATGTTCGAAAACACTTTAACAATAAAAAGCTAATTCAAATCCTGGAATTTCCAGTTTTGTTTTTAGGAGCTAAACCCAGCGATACGCCTTCCTTTTACAGTTTTATGAATTATGCCGACTTTGGTCTTGGAACCTGGCATCCCCAGGGCGGCATGTATAAGGTGATTGAAGGAATTGAAAAACTTGCCATTTCCTTAGGGGTTGAGATTCTCACAAACTCAGTAGTAGATAAAATTAATGTATTAGATAGAGCTGTAATATCGATATCGGTTAATGAAAAAGAAATAGCGACAGATTTGGTAGTTACAGGTGCCGATTATCATCATAGCGAAACTCTATTAGAACCTGAGTTTCGTCAATATTCTGAATCTTATTGGGATTCGAAGACATTTGCACCCTCTTCCCTGCTTTTTTATGTGGGATTTGATAAGAAATTAAAAAATATCAATCATCATAATTTGTTTTTTGATGTAGATTTTGATGCTCATTCAAGGGATATTTACGATACGCCTCAATGGCCGGAAGAACCTTTATTTTATGCAAACTTCACCTCTGTAACTGATGAAAACACTGCCCCTAAAAATTGTGAAAATGGCTTCTTCCTGATCCCTTTAGCACCTGGACTAAAGGATAATGTTGAATTAAGGGAAACTTATTTTAACAAAATCTTAGAGAGGTTTGAAAGACTTACTGATCAGCCTGTTATAAAAAATATTATATTTAAACAATCCTATTGCGTAAATGATTTTATTAAGGACTATAACAGTTATAAGGGAAATGCCTATGGGATGGCAAACACGTTGCTGCAAACCGCATTCTTGAGACCAAAATTAAAGAGCAGTAAAGTTGAAGGATTATTCTTTACAGGACAACTTACAGTTCCTGGTCCGGGTGTTCCGCCAGCTTTAATATCTGGAAAATTAGTATCGGGACTAATTCAAAATTCATAAATAATTGAAGTCAAGAATGAAGAATAAAATTCTAAAGTTTAATAAAAAATTTAGATGAAATCAATTTTCGATAATGTCTCCAGAACCTGCAGCAAGGCAGTAACCAATGCTTATAGCACGTCCTTCTCCATGGCCACAAAAATGTTGGCTCCATCAATCAGGCAGGACATCTATAACATTTATGGATTTGTTCGTTTGGCAGATGAAATTGTGGATTCCTTTCACGATTTCGACAAGGAAAAACTTTTAGACGAGCTTACCTGCCAGCTATACAAGGCTATTGATACAAAAATTAGCCTGAACCCAATTTTAAATGCTTTCCAGGAAACCGTTCATAAATATGAAATTGAGGAATCCCTATATAATGCCTTCCTTAAAAGCATGAGAATGGATTTACACAAATCTGTTTATTTAACTCAAGATGAATATAAGGAGTATATTTACGGAAGTGCGGATGTTGTAGGCTTAATGTGTCTTAAAGTCTTTGTGAAGGGGGATAAAAGTAAATTTAGGGAGCTTAAAAAATCGGCTATGAGTTTGGGATCGGCTTTTCAAAAAGTTAATTTTTTACGGGATTTAAAAGCTGACTATGAAGATTTAAGTCGAAGCTATTTCCCGCACGCAAATCTTGATGCATTGGATGAGGCGAGTAAACAAAGAATAATTGAAGAAATTGAAGCTGATTTTATTGAAGGTTTTCGCGGAATCACAAAGCTGCCAATTGAAGCGAAATTTGGTGTATATACCGCTTATATTTACTACAGGAAATTATTGAACAAATTAAAAAATGTACCCTCTTTGGAGATAAAAAATAGAAGAATTAGCGTTCCAAATTATCAAAAGGCTGGATTATTGGCAAAATCTTACATCTCTTACAGATTAAATTTATTATAATGGAAACATTACTTTGGAGTTTGGTATTTGTAGCCACTTTTGTTATGATGGAAGGAATGGCGTGGTTTACCCATAAATATGTAATGCATGGTTTCTTATGGAAACTCCATAAAGATCACCACCGAAAAGATCATAGCAATTGGTGGGAACGCAATGACCTATTTTTTGTGTTTTATGCCATTGTCAGTATTGGGTTCTTCCTTTTGTGGAGATATGAGAATGTTTGGATTGCTTTACCTATAGGGCTGGGAATTCTTGCCTACGGAATAGCTTATTTTTCGGTACATGATATTTTTATACATCAACGCTTCAAGATTTTTAGAAATGCACATAACCGATTCGCGAAGGGACTCCGAAGGGCACATAAAATGCACCATAAGCATTTAGGTAAAGAGGATGGGGAATGCTTTGGAATGCTTTGGGTACCATTTAAATATTTTAAAAAATAAGCGGGTTTTATAAAGTTTTTACGATACCTTACTAAAAATGTCGCAAAACTTTAATTACATTATTATTGGCGGTGGATTGGCAGGACTTCAGCTTGCACTTCAACTAAGCAGGGACCGGTTTTTTGAACAGAAAACTGTCGCTATAATTGATTCCTCTCTCAAAACGGAAAATGATAAAACCTGGTGCTTCTGGGAAAAAGGAAAGGGCCAATGGGATTCCATCATTACTAAGAGTTGGGACAAAAGCAGGTTCATTTCTTCAGAAAATAATATCAAATTAAATCTAGATCCCTACAAATACAAGATGTTGCGTTCCTTAGATTTTTATAATGCCGCAAAATCTGAATTGTCAAAATTAGAAAACTTTCATTTTATTGAAGATGAGATCGAAAGAATTGACAAAGCTTCCATGTTTGCCTTAGGAAAAAAAGGAGCTTACGGTGCCATTCATATTTTCGATAGCCGGATTAGCTCAAAATATTCAGAGGAACACAAATACACAAAAATATTTCAGCATTTCAAAGGCTGGGTTATTGAAACTGAAAAACCGCAATTTGATCCTTCAGAATTTACGATGATGGATTTTAGGTTGAAATATAAAGAGACCACAAGTTTTACTTATGTTCTACCTATAACACCTACAAAAGCACTTGTTGAATTTACTTTTTTCACGGCAACAGTAATGGAGGAGAAGGTTTATGATGAATTTTTGGAAAATTACATCAAAAATATTCTTAAAATTAACAACTTTAAAATCACTGAAACTGAAAAAGGTGTTATACCCATGACAGACTTTCCTTTTCAAAAGCAAAGCTCGCCCAAAATTACAAAAATAGGAACAGGCGGATCCTGGGTTAAGGGTTCAACCGGTTATTCTTTTAAACATACGGAAAAGAAGGTAGCGCAAATAATTGAAAATCTTAAAGCAGGCAAAGATCTTTCTCATGGCCTTTTAAATTGGCGTTATAGATTATATGATGCCATTTTTCTTGATGTTTTAGACCAAAAAAATGAAATGGGAGAAATGATTTTCAGCAATTTTTACAGCAAAAATTCTGTAGAAGAAATTTTTGAATACCTGGATGAAGAAACTTCAATTTCTGAAGAATTAAAAATCATGCGTTCCCTGTATCATCCGCAGTTTATAAAATCCTTTTTTAGGAAAATTTTTTAGTTAAAATATAACCCCAAGGATTTCGGAAATCTATGGGGTCTTTTAAGGCTAACTAAGCCTCAATAAATCATTTTTTATTCTTATTTTTTAATCAAACCATCAATAGTGCTTCTCACCTTTTCACCATTCCAATCGGCTGCGCCAACTTTTGAAATAACGATGTTTCCTTCTTTATCAATCAAATAAGTAGTTGGCAAGGTTCTGCCGTCTAATGGTAAGGGTGTAGGACTTAAGGGTCGGTACACAGGTAAGCTAAACTTTTTTTTATCTAAGAAACCATTCACGGATACCCGATCCTCTTCGGAGACAAATAAAAACACGATGTTATCCTGATAATCATCATATAACAACTGCAAACTTGGCAACTCGGCGATACAAGGAGGGCACCAGGTAGCCCAGAAATTGATCAAAATTACTTTTCCTTTATAATCTGAAAACTTAACCTGGTCCTGATTATTTTTTTCCAGTTGCCAATTATAATTGGCTAAAGAAGTTCTGTCTGATTCAGATGTAACTGAAGGGCTAAATGCCAAAACCTGATTTAAAAAAATTTGAATTGGTTTTCGAGTTGCAGGAATTACAAGCACTAAGATTAACACCGCAATAATAATGTTAGTCCATTGATTTTTAAACAGCTTCATTTTATTCAATTTTAAATTTAATTGTAGCTTCTGAGTTCGTTTCCATGACTCAAATTATAGTAAGAACGGAGGTCTGTTATTTTTGTCATAATCAAAAAAACTCCCGTTGATGCGGGAGTTTTTTTGATTAATTATTTTATTGATTTATACAAGACTATCCATTTTTATCAAATTTAAAGCAGATCCTTGTTTAAACCATTCAATTTGTGAATCGTTATAGGTATGATTTGCTTTGATCATATCTTTGCTTCCATCGGCGTGAACAACTTCAATATGAAGTGGTTTATCAGCCGCAAAATCTTCAAGGTCAACAAAGTTAAAAGTATCATCCTCGAGAATTAAATCGTAATCTTTTTCATTTGAGAATGTAATACCCAACATACCTTGTTTTTTAAGGTTTGTTTCGTGAATACGTGCAAATGATTTAACCAAAACTACCCTAACACCAAGAAAACGTGGCTCCATCGCTGCATGTTCACGGGAGGAACCTTCTCCGTAGTTGTGGTCTCCAACAACTATGGTTGGAATTCCATCCGCTTTATATGCGCGTTGTACTGCTGGAACTGCATCGTATTCTCCGGTAATTTGGCTTTTTACAAGATTAGTTTTCTTATTAAAAGCATTTATTGCCCCAATGAGCATGTTGTTTGAGATATTATCTAAATGACCTCTAAATCGCAACCATGGTCCGGCCATAGAAATATGATCGGTTGTACATTTTCCAAAAGCTTTGATCAACAATTTTACACCTGAGAGATTTTTACCATCCCAGGGTTCAAAAGGCTCAAGCAATTGAAGTCTTTCACTGTCTTCGGCGACTTTTATCGCAATTTTATTTCCATCATCTGATGGCGCAAGGTAACCTGGATCTTCCACACCAAAACCTTTAGGAGGAAGTTCTATTCCAGTGGGCTCATCCAACATTACTTCTACTCCATCCTCATTAAGTAACTTGTCACGGGTTGGATCAAAATCTAACCTTCCAGATATTGCAATTGCAGCAACCATTTCTGGAGAACCAACAAATGCATGGGTATTTGGATTCCCATCGGCACGTTTAGAAAAATTCCTGTTAAAGGAATGAACAATAGTGTTTCTCTCATCACCTTTACGGTCACTTCGGTCCCATTGCCCAATACATGGACCGCAGGCATTGGTGAAAATAGTAGCGTTAAGATCTTCAAATATTTGAAGTAATCCGTCACGTTCTGCTGTAAAGCGAATTGTTTCCGATCCAGGATTGATTCCAAGATCTGATTTTGCTATTAATTTTTTGTCAACTGCTTGCTTTGCAATAGAAGCTGCACGGGTTAAATCTTCATAAGATGAGTTGGTACAAGACCCAATTAATCCCCAGTCAACTTTAATTGGCCAGTTATTTTCCTTGGCTTTTTCCGCCATATCCGAAATTGGTGTTGCAAGGTCTGGAGTAAAAGGCCCGTTTAAGTGAGGTTTCAAATCTGAGAGATTGATCTCAATAACTTCATCAAAATATTGTTCAGGGTTTGCATAAACTTCATCATCCCCGGTAAGGTGTTCTCTAATTTCATTAGCAGCTTCAGCAACATCAGCCCTGTCCGTAGCTTTTAAATAACGCTCCATCGAATCATCATAACCAAATGTGGAAGTTGTTGCACCCACTTCGGCGCCCATATTACAAATAGTCCCTTTTCCAGTACAAGACATAGAGCGGGCACCTTCGCCAAAATATTCTACAATAGCCCCGGTTCCTCCTTTTACGGTTAGAATCCCAGCTACTTTTAAAATCACATCTTTAGGTGCGGTCCATCCAGAAAGTTTTCCGGTTAATTTTACACCAATTAATTTAGGGAATTTTAATTCCCATGCCATTCCGGCCATAACATCCACAGCATCTGCTCCACCAACTCCAATAGCGACCATGCCCAATCCGCCAGCATTTACTGTGTGGGAATCAGTCCCAATCATCATTCCTCCTGGGAATGCATAATTTTCCAAAACTACCTGGTGAATAATCCCTGCTCCTGGTTTCCAGAAACCAATTCCGTATTTATTTGAAACCGATTCCAAAAAGTCAAAAACTTCATGACTGGATTTATTTGCTGTTGCTAAATCAATGGCAGCTCCCATTTTTGCCTGGATTAAGTGATCACAGTGAACGGTTGTTGGAACGGCAACATTTTTTTTCCCGGCCTGCATAAACTGCAACAAAGCCATTTGGGCGGTGGCATCCTGACAGGCGATGCGGTCTGGAGCAAAATCCACATAATCTTTTCCACGGGTAAAACCCTTACTGGCATCACCATCCCACAAATGAGAATAAAGTATTTTTTCTGAAAGTGTTAAAGGCTTACCAACAACTTTACGTGCTTTGTTTACACGGTCGGCCATTTGGCTATAAACCTTCTTGATCATATCAATATCGTACGCCATTTTAATTTGTTTTACGTTCTAAAAGTGTAGCGAAAATACGACTTTTGATTCGAATTTAAAAATTATTACCATAATTGAATTCTGTATAAGAATAATTCTGCTTTAATTAATATAATAGCTATTTGCTTTAATTTAAGTTAACTAAAACCATTTTTAAATTCAATAATGATATTTGACAACAATGAATTTTAAAACCTATACTATATATTCTGAAACTATTTTACAGTGTGATTTATTCCTAAAAGTTTTGAATAAGTTAGTAGGAATAAGGAATCTTTAAAAGTAAGGGAAGATTTAGGTTTATACAGGAGATAAAAATTCTTAATCTGGAAGTAAGCATAAAACAATTATAATAAAAAGCTAAAACAAATATTTGACTATCTGTTCTTCTGAAATACCTTCTGCTTCAGCCTTATAGTTTTTTATAATCCTATGTCTAAGAATCCCCAAAGCAACGGCCTGAATGTTTTCAATGTCCGGGGAGAATTTTCCGTTGACGACTGCATGTGCTTTTGCCGCTAAAACCAAATTTTGGGAGGCTCTAGGTCCAGCACCCCAATCGACATAATTTTTGACTAATTCAGGAGCTGTTTCACTCTGAGGCCTGGTTTTTCCGACCAGATTTACGGCATATTCCACAACATTATCTGCAATCGGTACACGTCGAATAAGTTGTTGGATATCAATAATTTCTTCTGCTAAAAATAACGGATTTATAGTTTCCTTTTTATTGGCAGTGGTCTTTTTTACGACGTCAACTTCCTCCTCAAAGGAAGGATAATCCAGATTAATGGCAAACATAAAACGATCCAATTGAGCTTCAGGTAAAGGATAAGTTCCTTCCTGTTCGATTGGATTTTGGGTTGCCAAAACAAAATAAGGTAAACTGAGTTTGTAATTACTTCCTGCAACGGTCACCGCTCTTTCCTGCATCGCCTCAAGCATCGCTGCCTGAGTTTTTGGTGGTGTCCTGTTGATCTCATCTGCCAGGATTATGTTGGAAAATACAGGTCCCTTTATGAATTTAAAATGCCTGTTTTCATCTAATATCTCCGAACCTAATATATCGCTGGGCATTAAATCTGGAGTGAATTGAATCCGTTTAAAATCAAGTCCTAAAGCCTGAGCAATTGTATTTACCATTAAGGTTTTAGCCAATCCGGGAACCCCAATAAGCAATGCATGGCCGCCAGCAAAAATGGAAAGGAGAATTTGATTGATCACTTCATCCTGACCAACAATAACCTTTGCAATTTCCTGCTTAAGCTTTTGGTGTTTATCAACCAAATTTTTTACTGCGGCAACATCAGACATTAAATTAGATTATTTTTTTAACCAATTGCTTTTATATTCACAATTGCGATATTCACCATTGATTTTAATATAGGTATCGGCAATTTTTTCAGCTTGCCATTTTTCAATTGCATCTAATTGTTTATCTCTTAAAGCAAGTTCCTTAATTTTTAAAAAATCCTGGGCAAAATCTGCTTTGTGCTCTGTATAGCGCTTATTCACAGTAATTATTTTATAAAAAACTCTCCCAGTACGATCTTGGTCGGTAAGAACCAATGAAATATCACCTTCCTTTAAATTGATTATTTGATCGTAAAGTGATGGATCTATATCTTTCACCTCAAAACGGGTGTCACCGGTGGTTGGATTTATTAGCTTCCCGCCATTCGCAGCTGTTTGTTCCTCACTTGAATATTTCCTTGCGGCATCGGCAAAATTCAATTTTTTTGCAACCAGTTCAGTTCGAATACTGTCTACCTGATTTTTAGCCTTTTCCATTGTAGCATTTGTGACATCTGGAATTAATAGAATATGTCTTATCTCAAGGTTTTGACCAATAACCTTATCAACTTGTATAATATGAAATCCAAATTGGGATTCAAAAGGTTCACTAACTTCGCCTTCCTGTAAACTAAAAGCTGTATCCTTAAATTCCTTGTCAAGTCCGTCTTTTCTGGTAATTACCATACGGCCTCCATCTTTACTCGAGCCAGGATCCTGTGAATATAGTATAGCTTTGGTTGCAAAGCTGGCTCCATTCTCTGTAACATCTTCCTTAAAACCATTCAACCTGTCAATTACTTTTTGCTTTTCAGTTTGTGGAATTTCGGGTTTGATTATAATTTGTGAGATCTCCACCTCATCGCCGAAAATGGGCCGCTTATCCTCGGAAATCCCTGCGAAATAAGACCTTACTTCATCTGGAGTAATCTCTACTTCTTCAATAATTTTTTTCTGCATCCTATTGGCCAGTTCCCGCTGTTTGTTAATTTCAAACAACTCTTTCCGAAATTCTTCTTCTGAATCTCTCTTATAAAAGCTCAGCACCTTGTCCATAGAACCAATTTGCCCAACCATTTGAGAAATTTGTTGGTCTACAAAATTTTGAACCTCAGAATCAGCAACCAAAATACTATCTTGAACTGCCTGATGAGCATAAAGTTTATTTTCAAGTAGACTTCCAGCTAATTGACAATCGTTAATATCGGCAGTAGAAATTCCCTGACTTTTAAGATCCTTGTACATTAGGTCTATATCGCTGTCCAAAATCACGTATTCTCCAACAACGGCGGCAATTCCATCCACCTTAATTCTTTTAAATTCACCCGAAGCAGGTGCATCTACTATTTCTTTTTGAGGTTGAATTGCTGAACTATCGGTAACGATGACTTCTTGAGCACTACTTTCGTGTCCCATTCCCAGTGTCAAAAGTACAACAGCGGCGCTGTTAATTATAAATTTCAAATTGTTTGTTTTCAATTGCATCTTTCGTTATATCTTTTTCTAATTCTTTTACCAATTCGGCTTTGCGTTTATTGAGGATGATTTGCTTTATCGTTGAATTTGCATATTCCAACGGAGCCTGATCATTTCTCAACAACACATCATTTACGTACACCAAATATACTTCTAATGAATCTTCAAGTTCAAGAAAATTCGATTTTTTTAATAATTGTGCTTTATTACTATCGTTAAGTGGGCGAATCCTGTTAAAAACCGAACTGGAGCTTACCCATACAGAATCGTTAAAAGAGAAGGCCTTGAACTGTAAAGCAATTTTATCCAAATCCACTTTATCCTCCTCATTGAATCGCTTGAATTTATTTTTAATCACATTAAAATCAAGGCTATTCTTATTTAAATTAATAAACCTAAGTTTTACCAGATCTTCATTCAATCTGAAATTTTCTAAATGCTTGTCATAATAGGATTTAATTTCATTTTGGTTAAAGGATGTATCCAATTTTTTGTCAACTAAAGCATCAGCATATGCCTTTGTATATAATTCGTTCTTGTAATTTTTTACCAATTCATCAAATTCATTTTGAACCTTAGTACTTAAATTGAATTTTGCGCGGTCTATCAATAATTGTTGAGTGGCCCATCGGGTAATAAAATTTGAAACAATAAGAATACTGTCCTCCTCTGTAATATTCTCCCCAATTAAAGCCTGAATATCCTCTTTATAAAGGTAATTTTCATTTACTCTGGCAATAACCTCCCGCTCTTCCGTTTCTTTATAATAATTACAGGACTGCAGTATTGCAGAAAAAGCTAATGCAAGTAAAACATTTAAGGCAAAATTTCTCTTTAACTGCATTTATTATAGAAATTGTACTTGCTATATTTTAAAAAATTCCCGAACTCTTCGGATGTTAAAAAAATATTGCGGCAAAAATAAGAATTCTGTTATCTTCTGCAAGCTATTACCACAAACGATTTCAATTTCAGTAAATTATAATAAAAAATATAAATTTCTGAAGTACCTTGGAATTTTAACAAAAATGACACCAAGATGGATTATTCAAAATAAAAAATATAAATCTAACAGGAAAGACATTTCAACGCAATGGAATGCTATGCTAAATTTTAAAGATTTTGAAAAAGTCGATAAAAGCCTTAGGGATATTTAAAAATAAAATGGAAAAACAAATAAAACTTATATGGGATTTTAGAGGTCCCAACGCTCTGCTAACGGCAAGGCATCACGAAATTCATTTAAAGGATTTTATAAAAACTGAGGATCTCCAGGAATGGAATATTACAGGAATTGAAGAACTAAATGAAATGCACACCCTCGCATTTTGGGTAGTTCCCGAATCAGAAATCCTAAAATATAGGGACATTTTAAAACCTCATCGGGCAACGATATACACCGAATAATTTATTTTAATTTGATTTTTTCCAATTTATCTGGAACACTCATTTATATTTGTCAAAAATCAAATAATTATGAAAAAATTTATTTTAGCAATTGCGGTTGTTTTATCCGCAACCTGTCTTCAGGCACAAACTAAGGTTGGTACTATTGATGCCGATTATATTCTTGGTAATATGCCTGAAATTAGCAAGGTTGAAGAAGGACTAAAAACCTACAATACCGAACTTCAGACCGATTTGCAATCTACAATTAAGAATTATGAAGCATTGGTAGCAACCTATAAAGACAGCGTCACAACTTATGGAGAGGCGGTAAAGACCTTAAAAGAAAGTGAAATTATGGAAGTGGAAAATGAAATTAAAAATTTCAGACAAAAGGCTTCCGTTTTGGTCCAACTTAGAAGAAATGAACTTACAAAACCATTCTACTTAAAAATTGATGAAGCGATGAAAGCGATTATTGCCGAACAAGGATTTACTCAAATCTTCAATTCCACTACAAACGGTCTTGCATTTGCCGATCCAAAATTTGATATTACAGATGCCGTTTTGAAAAAATTAGGAATTATAATAAAATAAATTCCGATTTAAATAATTAAAAAAGGCTGTCCAAAAAATAATTGGACAGCCTTTTTTAATTTTGGATAATCTGTGATTTTATCTACTATAATTCGGAGATTCGTTGGTAATGGTAACATCATGAGGATGACTTTCGTGAATTCCTGAGGCGGTAATTTTAATAAACTTTCCTCTATCCTGAAGTCCGGCAATATCTTTTGCCCCGCAATAACCCATTCCTGCACGCAATCCGCCGACAAACTGATTAATACTTTCTTCGAGATCTCCTTTATAAGGCACCCTTCCAACAATTCCCTCCGGCACCAATTTCTTGATATCGTCTTCAACATCCTGAAAATACCGGTCTTTGGAACCTTGTTGCATGGCTTCAATAGAACCCATTCCACGATAGGATTTAAATTTTCTTCCTTCAAAAATAATTGTTTCTCCAGGAGATTCCTTAGTTCCGGCAAGCAATGAACCAAGCATCACACAATCTGCTCCTGCTGCAATTGCTTTAGGGATATCTCCGGTATATCGAATTCCTCCATCTGCAATTACGGGAATTCCACTACCCTTTATTGCGGCCGCGACTTCCAATACCGCGGAAAATTGAGGATAACCAACTCCGGCAACTACCCGGGTTGTGCAAATAGAACCAGGACCAATTCCTACCTTAACGGCATCGGCACCGGCATCTACCAAATACTTTGCGGCTTCCCCCGTTGCTATGTTTCCAACAACCACTTCCAGTTCAGGAAATTTCCCCTTAACCTTTTTTAATACATCTACAACTCCTTTTGTATGCCCGTGCGCAGTATCAATTATAACCGCATCTACACCTGCATTAACTAAAGCTGCGGCACGTTCAACAATATCGGAGGTTACTCCAAGGGCGGCAGCAACTCGCAAGCGTCCATAACTATCTTTATTTGCAACAGGCTTTTGAGTGAGTTTTGTTATATCCCGAAATGTGATCAATCCTACTAATTTTTTTTCAGAATTAACTACCGGTAATTTTTCTATTTTATATTGTTGAAGAATTTCTTCGGCTTCGTCCAGTGAGGTTCCTTCTGAAACCGTAACCAGGTTTTTGGAAGTCATTACCTCAGAAATTGCGCGATCGCTGTTTTTTTCAAATCTCAAATCGCGATTGGTTACTATACCCAACAATTTACCTTTATCATCTATAATTGGAATTCCCCCGATGCTATGCTCGGTCATATTCCGTTTTGCATCATTCACCGTGGCGGTAATAGGAAGAGTAATGGGGTCTATGATCATTCCGCTTTCTGCACGCTTCACTTTTCTCACCTTTAAAGCTTGCGCTTCTATTGACATGTTCTTATGAAGTACACCAATCCCTCCTTCTCTTGCCATAGCAATGGCCATTTTACTTTCGGTAACCGTATCCATAGCAGCAGAAACAATTGGAACATTAATAGGTATGTTTTTTGTGAATCTGGAGCGAATACTAACCTCTCGCGGTAAAACATCGGAATAAGCTGGAATTAATAAAACATCATCATAGGTGAGTCCCTCACCAATTATTTTGAAGTCGTGTGCAGTCATAGCAATTAAAGATTAATTGCGTGTAAAGGTAGGCATTTTTAAAACATTTCCCGAAAAACATTCATTTATAGAATATAAAAATCGATTGCACACTAAGTTACTTTTTTTAATAAAAGCTGATATAACAAAATTATAACTGAAGTTGTAAATATAAGTGTCATTAAAATCCCAGAAATAACCACAATATATTTCATCCAAAGAATTCCTTCCCACATAAAATAGATACCACCAAAGGTGGCTAATATGGAGAAAAAGGGTTCAATTATCAGAAAAAATTTGAACTTTTGAGGAAGACTTGAAAATATCATAATTCCGCCCAATAAGAAAAATATAAAGGACATAGATAAAATATGGGTATGTATTATGGTGAGCATCTCCCTTCCTCCTTTCTTGAATTTCATTTCGCTCGAGTCGGGATCATCCTCATTTCCCAAATAATTTTCTTCAACGCCCGCAGGATTAGTAGTACTGGTTTGACTTACAAACAATAAACCTGTAAAATATCCAATACTTAAAACTATTACGAAAGTAGCCAAGAACATTTTTATTTCTTTTGGCAACCTTAACAAAAACCCATTGTAGTCCATTAAATAACCTTCTTAATTTGAAGAATTTTTATAGTGTGGAGAATATCTTTTACTGCATTAGTCATAGATCTTACTGATATTGTAGCCCCGGATATGGCTGCAATATCATCCAGGGAATCCTCTCCCGATTTACCCGTAAATTGCCTTAACCATCGTTTGCTGCCAATTTCCCCTCCATATTCCTCACGATAAATTAGAACTTTAGTTGTTACAATTTTTAACTTATGATCGAAAATTACCAAATAATCAAAATCGGCAGTTTTACTTGGGGCTTTATCCACATATACATAACCTTTGACTATTCCCTTGGAATTAATTCTGAAGAAATTTCCATCGTCGATTTTTGAAGGTATTTTGGATTTGATTTCCTCTGAAACATTCACCTTCTCAAATTTATAGGAATCAATTTCGAAAACATCTCTCACCTCTCTATCCACTTTTTTTTCAAGGTTTTCTGGAATTCCATAAGACATCAAAAAAATTATTGAAAGGAAAAGAGTACTTATAATTTTTAAATTCATCTGCTAAAATATTAATTAGTTATTTAATAGACAATTAAAATCTTAAAAGTTGGTATAATCATAATCATCCCCACACTTAATAAATTAAATCAAGAAGTTTAGAACCAAATCCCAATTCCAAAATTTAGTTGATTATTAACGTCACTTCCTGATAGGGCATTATCCAAAATCTGATAATCTCCTTTTAAAACCACACCTTGCGCGATATGATAACTTAATCCCATTGTTAGTTCATCCCTGTTATAAGAAGCATTTGCAACCAAATTACCATCGGTATCAGCGTGAGTATTAAATTTCTCATAGCGGGTAAAAAGATCTAATTTCTGTTCTTTAGCTTCCGGCAATAAATTAAAGGCAGCCTCTGCGTACCATCCTGAAAGCGCGCTTCCCAGATCTTTCCCCGTCAAATTATTATAAGCTTCAGTATCGGTAAGGGAAGCGTAAATAAATTGACCTCTTGCAGAAAACCGCTTAAACACATAGCGTGCATCCAGTCCAACCATCGACAAACCAATATCTGCGCCTTGTACATGATCTATTTCATCGTCAGCTTGTGTTCTTCCAACATATCCGGAAAGACCCATTCGAAGTCCTAGTATTCCGTAGTAATCAACTTTCGCAGAAAAATTTGGAGTATTAACCGTAGACTCAATACCTTTTTGGCGTCCACCTCGTAACCCATTACTGCCACCTATTAGACCGGTTCCATCTGCATTTGTAGACTTAAAACCGTTAAATACATAGGCCTGATAAGATAAGGATGCACTGTTTAATCTACCGGAAAGTCCAACCCCAATTTCCCTCCAGGTTGTTGGTACAATAGACCGATCCATCCCGGGACGTTCTACCCCATTAAAAGTAGTAGGTTCGTGGTATTCATTTATGATACCCATAGGAACCAACATTAAACCTGCCCTTAAATTCAGGTTATTTGCCACATTATAATTAATGAAGGCTTGTTCTACATATACTTCCTCAACATGTTCTATTTCTATTTCAGAGAAAAACTGAACCTTGTCACTAAACTGATACCCCAGTAAAAGCACTAATCTATGAACGTCCAGTTTTCCATTATCACCTTCAGGTTGGTTATATACAATTTCACCATATGCACCTAATGTTACTGCATTCCCGTGTTTTGCAGATATGACACTTTGTGCAGAATTCTGCTGAATTTGGGTATCTTGTGTAATGGAGTCACTTGTTTGTGAAAAGGAAAGGGCGGAGACTAAGCCTGATATCAATGCTAGCGTAACTTTTTTCATTTAATTTTTATTTAGACTAATTATAAATAATAGGGCAAAAATATAGAAGATCAAAGAAATAAAAAAGTTTTATTTAAAATATTTATCAATAATATGATTTAGGTCATATTTCAAAAAAAATTGAAAATTAATGATAGGCAGAAAATATCCTGGAAGCCTCATTATATGCAGATTCAAAGCTGGTCATTTTAATATTTGTATCGGCTTTTTTGGCAGTGAAGTATGAGACCATTTTTTCTGTAGGCATATTTCCGGTAAGCTCATCCTTTGCCATTGGGCATCCGCCAAAACCTTGGATTGCTCCATCAAACCTCAAGCATCCTCCTTTATAAGCGGCATCAATTTTTTCATGCCAGGTGTTAAGCGTTGTGTGCAAATGTGCCCCAAATTCTATTTCGGGATATTTTGGGATAAGATTTGAAAAAATATGATAGATAATTTCTGGAGTGGAACTTCCGACAGTATCAGAAAGCGACAATATTTTTACACCCATAGATGAGAGTTTCTCGGTCCATTCACTTACTATTTCCACATTCCAGGGATCACCATATGGATTTCCAAAACCCATTGAAAGATACGCGACCACTTCCTTGTTCTTTTGTTGAGCAATCTCGAGAATTTCATTCAATGTTTGAACAGATTCCTCAATTGTTTTATGCGTATTTCTCATCTGAAAATTCTCAGAAATAGAGAATGGATAGCCTAAATATTTAATTTCCGGATGAGACGCAGCAGACCGAGCTCCACGGGTATTTGCAATTATTGCTAGGAGTCTGCTTTGGGTAGTTGATAAATCCAAGCCAGCTAGCACCGCAGCGGTATCAACCATTTGAGGAATTGCCTTTGGGGAAACAAAACTCCCAAAATCTATTGTTTCAAAACCGCAACGTAAAATAGACTGGATATACTGAATCTTTTTATCAGTAGGAATAAAAGATTTAATGCCTTGCATCGCATCTCTGGGACACTCAATAAGCTTGATTTTATCCATAATTCAAAGATAGTATTTTACATATCATATAAAAACGATAAAAAAGACCGCTTCGCTGAGAAAAAAGATATGAGATCTGAGAAACAAGACTTTATTGTAATTAAATGAAAAAGAAACCTTTATAATGTTCACATTCACAATTTATTTTTTTAGGTTATTGACCTTAAATTGAAAAGAAAGGATCTTCTCCAAAAATCTCGGGAAGAATACATTGCTTCAATTAATTTTTAATACTATCAAATCAGAATAAAAACCCCAATTCCAACAAAAACAACAATTTGCAACCACTTTAAAACAATTCCCGATGCGCTATTATTTTTCAAAAAATTGGAAATATTACCTGCCAGTAAAGCTACCATTCCAAAGATAATCAATGCCTGTAACATAAATAATAGCCCGAGTGTATAAAACTGAAGCACTGTATTTTCTTCCGGAGCCCACAAAAATCCAGGAAAAAACGCCAAAAAGAATATTGTCACCTTAGGATTGAGCACGTTCATTATAAATCCACGCATATACAATCTTTTATTGCTATTTGGTGGAATTTTCTCTGAACCTAATGTAAAACCATTATTGCTTCTTAAGACTTTAAATGCCAGGAAAAATAAGTATAAAGCTCCAAAGATTTTGATCAACGTAAAAATGGTTTCCGATCTACTGATAATTGCTGAAACTCCGAAAGCAACCAGGCTAGTATGAACCATAATTCCCGAGACAAGTCCCAGTGTAGTTATAATTCCGGCTCTTTTTCCATTCGCCATACTTTGTACCAAAACATACACTATATCTGGCCCAGGGGAGATTGTGAGTAACATGGACGCAGTTAAAAAAAGGCTGATTTGTTCTATCAATTGTCAGTAATTTACATTCTAATTTGTGAATTTATTTTAATAGAAATTCTCCAGTCCCAAGAAAGCGAAGAATACACTTAGACAATCATGAACTTTTCTAGTTACTCATATCTAACATCTCACTACTAATTAATAACTTCTCTCCAGGATCTTCTTATTGATCTCTCTGATTATACCGGGTCCTTCATAAATAAATCCGGTGTACAACTGAATAAGGCTTGCACCTGCATCAAGCTTTTCCAGAGCATCTTCAGGCGAATGGATCCCTCCTACACCAATAATTGGGAAAGCCATTTTACTATGTTCAGCAAGAAACCGAATCACCTCAGTAGACCTGTTTTTTACTGGCCGACCACTTAGACCACCCATTTCTTTTTTATTAGCTGACTTCAAATCTTCCCTTGCTATTGTTGTATTAGTAGCAATTACGCCTGCAATACCTGTTTCCAAAATAATTTCAATGATATCGAGCAATTGAGAATCCGTAAGATCGGGCGCGATTTTCAATAAGATTGGTTTGGATTTTGGTTTTTGTTCATTTTTATTTTGAAGGCTTTTTAACAACTCAGTAAGCGGTTTCTTTTCCTGCAGCGCCCTCAAATTAGGAGTATTCGGCGAACTTACATTCACTACGAAATAATCCACGTGATTAAACAGGGCATCAAAACAAATCAAATAATCACTAACCGCATCCTCATTTGGCGTGATTTTATTTTTACCGATATTACCTCCAATCAACACATCTTTATTAGATTTCAATCTTTTTACGGTTGCTTCCACTCCTTCATTATTAAATCCCATTCTATTGATGATGGCTTCATCTTCCTTAAGTCGAAACAAGCGTATTTTCTCGTTTCCAGGTTGTGGTTTTGGAGTAACCGTTCCAATTTCCACAAACCCAAAACCGAAGGCATCCAACTCCTTATATAGCTTTGCATCTTTATCAAAGCCTGCAGCCAGTCCAACCGGATTTTTAAATTTCAGTCCGAAAACTTCGCGCTCCAGAAGTGGATCATTTAATTGATACATATTTTTTACCAGAGCTGAAACACCTGGAATTTTAAATATAATTTTAAGAAAATCGAAAGTGAAATAATGGACAACTTCCGGATCAAATTTAAAAAGAAAGCGTCGTATAAGCGATTTGTACATTGTGGAAGGTTTCAACAAAAATAGGTTAATTAAAAAAATTGAATAGATTTTATTAAAAGAGTTTAAAATACTTTACAACAATTGGAATCTTGAAATACACTGATTTTACCATTTAAAAAAACAAGATTTGTCCTAAAGAAGAAAATAATGATTAAAAATACCTGGAGCTGATATTCGCTCTTCCCTCTTTTAAATCATATTAACAAGATGGTTTCATTTGAAAACAAAATTCATCAAAATTTCATTGGATTGAATATTGCGAAGGTCAAAAAAAACTATCTTAGCAGCGCTTAAAATTTATTAAATTCTTATGATTTCCAAAAAAAACATCATTAAAAGATTCACAAGTTATGTGACCATTGACACCCAAAGTGATCCAGATAGTCAGGAAACTCCCAGCACCAAGAAGCAATGGGATTTGGCTAAAAAACTTGCTGAGGAACTGAAACAAATAGGAATGCAAGAAGTTGAAATTGATGCGAATTCCTATATAATGGCTACTTTGCCCGCAAATATTGCCCATGAGGTCCCCGTTATTGGCTTCGTTTCACATTTTGACACTTCCCCGGATTTTTCAGGGACAAATGTAAAACCTCAAATCATTGAAAATTATGACGGAAAGGATATTGTACTAAACAAGGAACAGGAAATTATCCTTTCTCCCGATTATTTTGAAGATCTGCTTCAGTATAAAGGCCAGACAATAATTACAACTGATGGAACAACCTTGTTAGGAGCTGATGATAAAGCCGGGATTACGGAAATTATTTCCGCAATGGAGTATCTTATTGACAATCCACAAATTCTTCATGGAAAAATCCGTGTTGGCTTCACTCCAGATGAAGAAATTGGGCGGGGCGCACATAAATTTGACGTGAAAAAATTTGGAGCTGAATGGGCCTATACGATGGATGGAAGTCAGGTTGGCGAACTGGAATTCGAAAACTTCAATGCTGCCGAAGCAAAAGTTACAGTCCAGGGAAAGATTGTACATCCCGGTTATGCAAAAGATAAAATGGTGAATAGCATGTATATCGCACAGGATTTTATCAATTCTTTACCAAGATTGGAAACTCCAGAGCATACTGAGGATCGACAAGGATTTTTTCACCTAACCGATATTAAAGGAGATGTTGAAGAAACAAAATTAAAATATATCATCCGCGACCACGATAAGGATCATTTTGAGGCTAGAAAAGAGATGATCCGGAATCTTGTATCCGAAATTAATTCACAGCATGAAAAGGAGATTATAAAAATTGAAATTAAAGATCAATATTCCAATATGCGGGAAAAAGTGGAACCGGTAATGCATATTGTGGATATCGCTGAGGAAGCCATGAAAGCTGTGAACATTAACCCGTTAATTAAACCTATTCGCGGTGGTACAGATGGAGCTCAGCTTAGTTATATGGGACTTCCCTGCCCTAATATTTTTGCGGGCGGACATAATTTTCACGGTAGATATGAATACGTGCCTGTAGAAAGCATGCAAAAAGCTGTGGAAGTAATTGTGAAAATTGCAGAGCTTACAGCCGAAAAATATAAGTCTTGAAAAGTGGTGGATAATCTTATATAAGCTTAAGGTCACTTTGACTTAAAAATAATACCAATAATTATAGTTGTTTTTGGTCTATCTGTTTAACAGAAAAATAAAAAAAGGGGCGATTAACACCGTCCCTTTTTTTTGTGTGTAAATATGTTTTTCTAAAAATAGCAGTTCCCACCTCTTCTTCTCTTTTTCCCCGCATTTTCGCTATCCCAAAGTTTTATTGTGAGACTAACTATCAGCTGATTTAGGCGAGTATCCTCAAAACTTGCACGATTTACACCATACTCTGTTCTTACAATATCAAGCTCCTGACTTTCTTGGGAAGAAAGGGAATAATCATAACGCACATCAAGTCCAAAACTGCCAAATTCAACTTTTGCTCCAAATTGAGCCGAAAGGGGAGAATTTTGAACCACAATTTGTGGAGTATCAGTCACTGGCTCGTTGCCTTCCAAAGTGGCATCCATAATATTTTTATAAGCTACTCCAGCATAAATATCTAATGGTCCGTAAATATTATAACCAACCAATACAGGAACACTAAATTCATCTACAGCATAAATTGATGGTTTTAAAGCAAAATCGAATCTAGACTTCAATGCTGAATATACTGCCTCTGGCCGTATAAAGAATTTTCCAAAATTTACTTGAACCCAGACACCGCCATGATAGCCAATTTCTCCTTTAGCATCATAAGTTGCTGGGGGAAGTTCAGCAGGTGTAGATTGAAAACTATTGATTTGTCCGCCAAATGTTTTATTGATGCCTCCTTTTAATCCTACCTGAAATACCTGGGCCTGGAGAACTGCTGTTTGAATACCTACAAAGCAAATAAGAAGTGCTAGAAGTGTCTTGTTCATAAAATTGGGATGTACTAATTTGTAATATCGAGGTAAATATATTATTTAAAAGAATAAATCAAGCGTGTTTCTCTATTCATTTAACGAGATAGATTTAAAAAAATTATAAAAATCTGAAATCAATTTTTAAAAAAGCAGAAAAGGTTGTGCCAAATGTCGTGTTTTGTTCGATTCAATGAGTTTAGGAACTAGTCCCCAAATAGCATAAAAAGCAGAATAACACTTCATTTAAAACAACCCTTTCAGTAATAATATTTACCTAGATTAATGCACAATTATTGGATCAGGATTTCCATCAGGATCACTGGTAACATAACCATCGGATTTTGCTGTGCCTAATAGCAGAACTCCCGCAGCGTGAGGAGAGGCCATCGAAGTACCACTAATAGTATTATATCCACCATCCTTCCAGGTAGATTTAATTGCCAAGCCTGGAGCGGCATAATCAACTGGTGGATTTCCAAAATTCGAAAAATACGCCCATTTATCATTCAGGTCCATTGCAGAAATTGTCACAATATTGGGTCCATTTACTCTCGCAGGAGAACTGTTATTTGCATCGCTGCTTTCATTTCCGGCTGCCAATGCAAATTTGATTCCAAAGCTTGAAGCAGCTAAAATAGCATCATCAAGGGCTTGGGAAACTGGACCTCCAAGACTCAAATTGGCGACATCGCCGCTTTTTCCATGTGCGCCAACAAATTCTACACCCGCAATAACACCGGAATAAGATCCACTTCCACGGCTATCTAATACTTTTACTGGAATAACCGTTGCTCCTGGAGCAACACCAATTACACCAATACTATTGTTTTTTGCGGCGATTGTTCCTGAAACATGAGTTCCGTGACCATTCCCATCATTGGGAGACCCAGCATCACGGCCTTTAGTAAAAGCATTAAAACCTCTGGAAGCATCTACATTTAGATCGGGATGTGTTAAATCGATTCCTGTATCAACAATCCATGCGACATTAGTTCCTGTATAATTTGAAACACCATTAACACGGAGAATTCCATAAGGAGTTTCCTGTGTTCCGCCAGTTCCCGGATCGGGCTCCCCACAAGGCCCGCCGTTTGGAGTGCCACAGGGAGGTGAAAATACAACAATCCTATCTTGTTCAATATAGGCAATTTCCTTTTTTCCTTTTAAGTTTTCAACCTGAGCTTTATTCAGTTTCACAGTTGCGCCACTCAGGGTTTTACTGTAAACATTGATAATCTCTACAGAATTAATAGAAGCATCTGCCAGGACTTTTCGTGTTTGGTTGGTCATGGCTTCCTGTGCTTTATTGTAGTTTTCGGGATATTTGGAATTTACATCCTCAATCATATTTTTATTGAATACGACTATATACTGGCCTTCGATATTTTGAGAATCGAAATTGGAGTCATTTACAGAAAACGTGGTTTCCATCTCAGTGGGTTTCTGATCTTGACTACAGGAATAAAAAAATACGGAAACTAATAGCGCTGCTCCGATTAATTTGTGGTTAGTTTTTAACATAATAGCGATAGTTTTGGTTAAAATAAGTGATGGAATATACCAAAACTTTATATTAATATGAGAAAATATATCTATTATTAAGTAGTTTTTTTATAAATCTTACAAATATTAGGCGTTAAAATGATTAGGTTGGGCTATAAAAAATTACTTTAAAATATCAAAATTTCACTTGGTTTCCGATATCTCACGTTTTTCAGCAATCCATTTCTTAATACCTCCATCCAATATATATATATGCTTAAACCCCGCTTTATCAAGTATTCTTGCAGCTTCTGGACTCACTCTTCCTGTAGTACAATAAATTGCAATAGGTTTAGTTTTATCAAGTTTATCAAGTTTTTTCCTAAAATCGGAATCATAAATAATATTTGCTGCGTTGAGAAGATGAGATTTATTATACTCTTCTTCCGATTGTAAATCTACTACTTGAATATCACCATATTGTAAATGAGTATTCATCTCCTCAACCGTAACCACTTTAATTTCATTACTAGAGTTATCCTTACAACTATATACAGCGACTGTAATAAGGATTATAATTAAATATCTAAGCATCATTTTTTAGTTTTAGGGGGTCTGAATTTCGCCATCCCATTCAATAATTCCACCCATCAAATTATAGGCGTTTTCAATTCCATGCTGATTCATCAAGGAGCAAGCAGAAGCACTGCGCGCTCCAGATCGGCAATAGACAAAGTAGCTTTTAGATTTATCCAATTTTTCGATTTCGTCGAAAAATTCTTGTCCTTTATGTATATCTATATTAATGGCTTTAGGAATGTAGCCTGCCATAAATTCTTCTTCAGTCCTGACGTCGAGAATTAAAGAATCTTCATCCTTTTCTGAAGAATCTTTCCATTGATCCTGTGTTAAATTTTTCATATTTTTAGTATTTATCTGGTTAATAAAAAAAAAATTAATTTTTTAAAAAACGTAAATATAAGGCAAACCTTATAATTTGGTTCAATTTGAGTCTCTAAAAATAAGTGGAATTAATAAAATTTATAAAAATTCTTTAGGTTAATCTCCAAAAGATATTAACCTAAAGCAATTCTCATACCAAATAACTTTAACATAAGTTTAATATTGTAAATCGAAAACTATTTTTACATTTGTACATACAATAGTTGTTTATACAAAATTTGTTAGTACAAATGAAAATTGAAGATATTATTAAAACCGAAAGTCAACTGCCTCCCTCACGTAGGCTAATCCTCAATCTATTTTCCACCACAAGTTGGGCGAATGACAGGATATCGGAGGTCTTAAAAACTTATGATATAAGTCTCCCCCAATTCAATGTTCTCAGAATTTTACGAGGGCAAAAAGGAAAACCTGCAAACCTGAGCAATATTCAGGATCGTATGGTTAGTAAAATGAGCAATACCACGCGATTGGTGGACAAATTGATCGCCAAAGGACTTGTAGAACGAATTACCTGCCCAAAGAATCGTAGAAAAGTGGAAATAACAATCACCTCTCAAGGAATGGAATTTTTAACCACACTTGATCCCATTATTGATAAAGTGGAACAAGAAATCACAAGTAAACTTAATCCTGAAGAAATTGAAAATTTAACCCAATTATTACATAAACTCAGATAAATAAATTAATATGAATACTTATATTGAAAATCTTAACTGGCGTTATGCCACAAAATTATTTGACAATTCTAAATCGGTTTCAGAAGAAGAATTGAATAAAATTTTAGAAGCAGTTCAGCTTTCTGCTTCCTCATATGGGTTACAGCCATATAAAATATTGGTGATTGAGGATAAGGAATTAAAGGAGAAATTAAAGCTGGCGGCATTTAACCAACCCCAATTAACAGATGCTTCACATATCCTGGTATTTGCAAACTATACTTCTATTGATGAAAATTATATAAATGCCTATATAGAAAACATCGCCGAAACCAGAAATACCACTTCTGAAAATCTAAAAGGTTTTAAAAATATGCTTACCGGCAGTATTTTGAGTCTGAAATCTGAAGATCAAAATCAATGGGCCGCCAAACAAGCCTACATCGCTTTAGGAAATTTGCTTTCTGCCGCAGCCGCATTAAAAATTGACGCGTGTCCTATGGAAGGCTTTGATACCGAAAAATTTGATTCTCTTCTTGGACTGAAGGAAAAAGGATTAACCACCGCAGCTATCGCGACAATAGGCTATCGTAGTGAAGCAGATAAATTACAATATGCTCCTAAAGTTAGAAAAAATAAAGAAGAATTATTTCACAGATTATAAACCAAAAATAAGAATATTATGAAAAAGAGAATTTTAAATGGCTTAGTCGCCCCAGTGATTATTTTAACTACAATTTCCTTTGCAACTATGAACAAGGAAGTTAATGTTAAAAACAGTAGTGTTACCTGGACAGGTAAAAAAGTTACCGGATCCCATAGTGGAACAATTTTGCTAAAATCGGGACATTTTAAAGTAGAAGATGAGAAATTGATTGGAGGAGAATTTGTAATGGATATGGCTAGTTTGGAAGACACCGACCTTACAGGTGAATACAAGCAAAAACTTGAAGGGCATTTAAAATCTGAAGACTTCTTTGGCGTTGAAAAATATCCAACCTCTAAATTGGTAATAACAAGTGTTGCAAAAAAAGGAGATAATACCTACGGTGTTGTCGCAGATTTGACTATTAAAAATGAAACTCATCCAGTCACTTTTGATCTTAACTGGAAGGAAAATTCGGCTTCAGCAAAATTATCGATCGACAGATCTAAATTTGATATTCGTTATGGTTCAGGAAGTTTCTTCGATGATTTGGGAGACAAAACTATTTATGACAACTTTGACTTAGAAGTAAACCTAAAATTTTAAATTCTGAGTTCTGAATTTTGAATTTTTGAATTACTTAAAACCACGAATGCTTCATTAGAAATTAGAGCATTCGTGGTTTTTTTCTTTAAGTCAAAATTCAAATAATCAAAAAGTCTTTGTCAATTCAAATTACCTGAGTATATTTGGCAAAATGAAAAATCAAACAATGCATATTTGGTGGTGGAATAGCTTACGTCAAAACGTCGTGAAGTAACACTGCTATAGTATTTAATTATATACAAAAGGCTTGTCTCACGACAAGCCTTTTTTTGTTTAACGATATTAATAATTTATGTTTCAATTAACCACCACCTACAAAAAACTAATTGCGGACACTATAACTCCGGTGAGCGTATATCTTAAGATCCGCGATAAATATCCCAATAGTTTACTCTTGGAAAGTAGCGATTATCACGCCAATGACAATAGTTTTTCATATATCTGCTGCAATCCAATTGCTTCCATAAAAATTGAAAATGAACAGATCATTGAAATTTTTCCTGACGGAAGCAGGATTGAAACTCTAGTTACGGAAGCTGTCAATGTTCCTGAAAAAATTCAGGAATTTTCAAAGCAATTCAATACTGAAACTTCCAATTTTAAATTTATCAACAGTGGCCTTTTTGGTTATATCGCTTATGATGGCGTTCAGTATTTTGAAGATATCAAAATAGAAAAAAAGAAGGCTGATCTAAAACTGCCGGATTTGTATTACGCAGTTTACCAAAATATTATTGCCATCAATCACTTCAATAACGAAGCCTATATTTTTGACCATAATTTCAATACCCAAAACAATCTAAAAGAAATAGAGCAAATTCTGAAGGTTAAAAACTTTGCAACCTATAGTTTTCTAAGACAGGAAGAGCCTGTATCAAATTTAACTGACGAAGAATTCAGGGAAAATGTAACTTTAGGAAAAAAACATTGCCAGCGTGGAGACGTCTTTCAATTAGTTCTTTCCCGACGCTTCTCTCAGGATTTTAAGGGAGACGAATTTAATGTTTACAGAGCCTTACGAAGTATAAATCCTTCACCTTACTTATTCTACTTTGATTATGGGAACTTTAAAATTTTTGGTAGTTCTCCGGAGGCACAACTCATAGTAAAAGATGGTCAGGCAGAAATTCATCCAATTGCAGGAACTTTTAAACGTACAGGAAATGACGAACAAGACGCGGAATTAGCCAAGAATCTTGCTTTGGATAAAAAAGAAAATGCAGAGCACGTGATGTTGGTGGATCTTGCCCGAAATGATCTAAGTCGGCACAGTACCAATGTAAAAGTTGAAACTTATTGTGAGATTCAATTCTTTTCACACGTAATTCATTTGGTGAGCAAGGTTACCGGAAGGAAAAAGAAAAATACCGACACTATGCAAATTGTAGCTGATACCTTTCCAGCTGGAACTCTTAGCGGTGCTCCAAAACACTCTGCGATGACCTTAATTGAAAAATATGAAAATGTAAATCGGAGCGCATATGGGGGGGCAATCGGGTTTATGGATTTTAACGGAAATTACAACCATGCGATCATCATAAGATCTTTTGTGAGCAAAAATCATCAGCTTCACTATCAGGCCGGTGCAGGAATAGTCTCTGAATCTAAAGAAGAAAATGAATTACAAGAAGTTTTTAACAAATTAGGAGCATTGACCAAAGCCTTGGAAATTGCGGAAGAAATTTAATATTTCAAATGACTTCCGTTAAAGGAATGTTTATTAAAAAAGAAAATTACAGAAATGAATAATTTAAATAATAATTCTACAAATATTCCCAATTCCAAATTTCGGAAAGATCCGGTAACTGTTTTGGTAATAGATAATTACGATTCTTTTGTTTACAATCTGGTACATTATCTGGAGGAACTTAACTGTGTGG
>Ga0307486_1000703_pt1 | contig 28821 bp, 22 predicted proteins | sample CBIW02metaG_FD_203663 | JGI IMG/M metagenome (GOLD analysis project Ga0307486, IMG submission 203663) | Sea-ice brine microbial communities from Beaufort Sea near Barrow, Alaska, United States - CBIW 0.2 | ecosystem: Environmental > Aquatic > Marine > Coastal | place: USA: Alaska | collected... | reverse complement strand
AGATGGTACGAAATAGAACCAGAATTATTTAAAATAACACCCGAGGAATTTAAAATTAAAATCCTAAGTTTACAATCTAGTTTTAATCAACTTCCATTAACAACCTTGTGAAACTTGACACGTAGTTATCATAAATTAGTTTTATCTCAGAAATCAGGTTCAAACCATCTGTAGAAATATCATCTAATCTACCTATAAATGGTGATACATACGTAGCTCCAGCTTTAGCAGCCAATAGTGCTTGACCCACTGAAAATACTAAAGTAACATTAGTTTTAATGCCTTTATCTGAAAAATATTTACAAGCCTTCACTCCATCAGAAATCATTGGTAGTTTTACCACTATTTGTGGATGTAAAGCAGCAAGTTCTTCTCCTTGTTTAACCATTCCTTCAAAATCAGTCGCAATTACTTCTGCTGAAACATCACCTTCAACAATATTACAAATGTCTACATAGTGTTTTAAAATATTTTCTACTCCTGTAATGCCTTCTTTAGCCATTAAAGAGGGGTTTGTTGTAACCCCATCTAAAACACCTAATGCTTGTGCTTCTTTAATCTGCTCTAAATTTGCTGTATCAATAAAAAATTTCATTCTTTATATTTTATTATTTTAATAATTCTATTACTTGTTTAAAAACATTCTCGCCTGTAAATCCGAGTTTTTCATCCAATACCGAAGCTGGTGCCGAGTATCCAAAATGATCCAACCCAAATACTTTACCATTGGCGCCAACTAAACCTTCTAAGTTTACTGGTAAACCTGCCGTTAAACCAAAGGATGGTTTGTTTATTGGAATAATAGCTTCTTGATACGCTTTTGATTGTAATCTGAAAATACCTTCTGAAGGAACAGACACCACTTTTGCTTTTATATGTTCTCTTTCTTCTAATAATTTTGCACCTTCAATTAAAGTAGCTACTTCTGAACCGTTTGCAATTAATACAACATCAGGATTTTCAACATCTAAAATAGTATAACCTCCTTTTTCAGCTTCCAATGCATCTTGATATCTTGATGATGAAACGGATGGTAAATCTTTAATCCCTTGACGAGACAAAATCAATCCTGTTGGCACTTTATCATTCTCCATGGCCATTTTCCAAGCAACATTTGTTTCTGCAGAATCTGCAGGACGTAGTGCTTTAAAAGAAGGATTCCCACTGTGGTTTTTTAATTTTTCTAACAAACGAATTTGCGCTTCTTGTTCAATTGGCTGGTGCGTTGGTCCATCTTCACCTACTCTAAAAGCATCATGTGTCCAAACATATTTTACTGGTAATTCTTGTATGGCACTCATCCTAATGGCTGGTTTCATATAATCTGAAAACACAAAAAACGTTGCCACTACTGGAATTACACCTCTGTGCAATGCGATACCGTTTGCAATTGAAGCCATTGTTAATTCGGCAACACCTGCTTGTAAAAAGGCTCCTGAGAAGTCATTCTTTTTTATGGCATGTGTTTGCTTTAAAAAGCCGTCGGTTTTATCACTGTTTGATAAATCAGCTGAAGAAACAATCATATTCTCCACATTTTGAGCTAAATACCCCAACACATTTGCTGAAGCTACTCTTGTTGCCAATCCTGCTTTATTAACTACCGATTCAAAATCTAAAGCTGGTAATTTACCTGCTAAAAAACCATCTAGTTTTGTTGACAACGCTGGATTTGAAGTTTTCCAAGTTGTTATTTCTGCTTTTTTCGCTGAAGCTTCTGCTATTTTCTTTTCTAAAAGCGTTGCATAAAATACTTCTACATCACTATATTTTGCAAAAGGATCATTTACATCAGCGCCTAAATGTTTTAATGTTTCATTAAAATCAGCTCCAGTATGTCCAATTGGTTGTCCATGTAATTCACAATGCCCTTCCCAGTTAGCACCAGTTTCTGTAACGCAACCTTTACCCATAATTGTTTTACCAATTATTAATGTTGGTTTTTCTTCCTCATTATTGGCGTCTTTTAAAGCTTTTCTAATTTCATCATGGTTATGACCATCAATGGTAACCACTTTCCAACCCCAAGCTTCGTATTTTTTAGCGGAATCTTCAGAAGTTACTTCATCAGTCATTGTAGACAATTGCACATCATTAGCATCATAGAACATAATGAAATTGTTCAATCCTAAATGTCCTGCGATTCTTCCTGCTCCTTGTGAAATTTCTTCTTGCACACCACCATCTGAAATAAAACCGTAAATTTTATGATTCATCCAATAGCCAAAACGTGCTGCTAAAAATTTAGCTGCAATAGCTGCTCCAACACCCATTGTATGTCCCTGCCCTAAAGGTCCTGAAGTATTTTCAATACCTCTTTCAACATCAACCTCTGGATGACCTGGAGTTACAGATCCCCATTGTCTGAAGTTTTTAAGGTCTTCTTTTTTATAATTGCCTAGTAAATAATACTGGGCATATAATAATGTTGATAAATGCCCTGCATCCATAAAGAAACGATCTCTATATGGCCAAGACATATCACTTGGATCAAAATTTAAAAATTCCGAATATAAAATATGCATAAAATCGGCGCCACCCATTGGACCTCCTGGATGTCCCGAATTTGCTTCTTCAACCATGGAAATGGCTAAAGCTCTTATATTATCTGCTGCTCTTAAATTTATGTTATGCATATTTTAATTATTTAGAATTTTAAGAATATTTACTGTTGTTAAGCAAAGATGAAATCTATAAGTGTTGTTCTTAGACTTATAGATATATAAAAATATTTTTAATAAAGATTATTGTGTTTATTCATTCTTAAAAAAAGTAAACTAACAACTTGAAAGAAAACTTGACTTATACTTTTAATCATTAGAATCTATATAAAAAATAATCAATCCAATCTTTTACACTTATTTTTAATAGATGGGACAGAACCCTTTTAATGTTAAGTCTAAATTCATATTTAATTGTAAATTGATTAACTAAAATTTCGCTGTAAAACTCTTTAAAATTATTAAAAATTCTCAGTTATTAAAAGTTTATCTTAATAGTTAACCTCTATGGCATTTAAAAGACCAACAGAGATTAACTAAAAAAATAATTAACTAAACTAAAACTAACTCAAATAATTTCATTCTCTATTTATTTTGATTTTTATATTGGCATTTAACTGAGCTCAGATAAGTAGGCCAATGGTGTATAACACATTACCAATTCTCGGAAAATGATGTTGCTCTGGAATGTAAGTTCGAGCTGAGTCTGCCAACCAAAATCCCTTTATCTTTTCTTTGTATTCAGTTTTGCTTATTGTTTGTGCATCCACAAAATGAACATTAACCAATGCAATCAATATGAATATTCTACTTATTCTCTTCACAATCCTATTCTTCTTAAATAACTAAATAGCCGGTCTACTTCGTTGTATTCACAAGTTCAAAATTTTCCATCGTGCGATAGAAATCTTTCATAATTTCTACTTTATTAAAATTTTCCCAAATGGTAATCTTTCGGAAATTTCCTGGTCTGTCTCTCCAAACACCATCAACAAGTTCAGGACTTGATATTTGAGTAGGTACCGCCCAAGATGCATTTTTCACTATAGCAACTGCCGCCATATCAAAGAGTGCCCGTGCCTGAACATACCCCTCATCATATCCATCATCAAACTCTTCTATGTTTTTAAATAAGCTTACTGAGTAATCACCAAAATTTGAAAACTCATTGCCATGTCTACCAATGACAGGACTGGAAATCCTGGGTCCTTTGTTAGGCATGATCTTTTTGATGTCCGGCAAGTACGCTTTGACCGCATCAGTGCCCGATGGTTCATCATAGCGTACAAGCACAATTTCAAAATGCACATCGGCATCAAGGATATATTGTAGGGCAGAACGATCCTCTTCCTGATTGTACTCTCCTGGCTCTGGATAGTTTGAGCCCAGCCATACTATTCTTACATGATCTGCAATAGATGGATCCTTATAAAGGGCTAGAGCAATATTAGTCAGCTTGCCAACGGGTAATAAAACTAATTCACTATCCGACGCAGCTTTCGCTCTGGAGATAATGAAATTGACAGCCTCCATACCATCGAAAGTTGGAGCACTGATATCAGCTTTGATTTCATCAAAGGTTCCACTGGCTCCTTTGTAAATATCTACTTTTCCGAAAAGGTCGCATAATTGTACTACCCTTTTCGCTTCCTTGAAATGCTGTTCAATATCTCCCCCATTCTTCGTCTTATTTACGGTGATACCCTCTACATCAAAATCATTGCCATTGAATAACAAATAAGCCAAGGCGTGCTGGTCATCTAGTTCATTGTTAGCATCAGTGTCGAAAAGTATTCTCGTCTTTTGCTGGCTTACCACTGAACACGACCCTAAACCTAGAGCCAATAAAAATATTACAAACATCGGATGATAACTTGAGGCAATTCTCTCCCCATTTATAAAACCTCTTGAATTCCTTAACTCGCTCATATATTTACAATACTTTACTTTGATACTATTTATTCAGGCCTAGTGATCTTGTAACCTTGCTGTTTTAAGGCCAACAACTGATCAAAAATACTGTGATCTTCAATTATTTTACCTTCTCTGAATCGAAATATGACTATACCTTCTGCTTTAAATGATTTTCCAGTTTCCTTCGGAGTTCCCTCAATAGTAAAATTGATTGCTGCTTTCTCATCCCCATAAACTTCATCTATATAGGTAATTTTTAAATCGACATAGGATGCTCTATACTCTTTAACATAATTTTTCAGCGGTTCGACCCCCTCTAAAACCAAGTCATCTTCCAATTTCGTGTAATCTGAATGAACTACACTATCCAATAAATCATAGTTTCCAGTGTTCCAGGCTTGATTAAATGTGTGCACAGTCGTTTTATAGTCATATTCAACTGTTTGTGAAGCAACCTCAAACTGTTCGCTTGAATTAAGGTGTGTATAATATGCCCCAAGCTCAGATTGTGCTTGTAAGGGTAATATTCCCAAAACTAGAAACAAAATAATTAATACTGTTGTTACCAGTTTAATTCTCTGTTTACTTTTACTATTTTTATGTTTCATTTCATCCTAGTGTTATATCACATGATTAATTTTAGGTATTTTAGAGTTTCACCTTAAATGGTTTATCATCATAAATAATGGCATGTTTCAATTCAACATTTACAAAATCAACAGGATTTAAAATTTTAATGACCACTTTGTGCTTTCCTTTTGGTAATTGATACTTCCAAAAAGGAGTAAATCTTCTTGTATTTTCCTTAGTAGGTAATTTAATTTTTTCAACAAGTAACCCATCAATATACATCTCAGTCTCAAAGACATGATTTTTACCCTTTGGATTACGGAGGTTAGAAGGACTTGCTACTGCAAAACCGATACCTTCAAATTCAAAAGAGATTTCGTTTTCAGATTGTCTTGGAATAATCTTTTCTTTTGGATAATGCCCTTCAAAGGATATTTCCAACGGTACGGTTTTAGGGTCCTGTATCTTAATAATAATATCATTTCCGGTAACTTCACCGCCATTTTTAACAATCATATCAAGCGCATGCTTTTCTGATAACCTGTATGCATCAATTAACGAATAATCCGTACCCATAAAAGGTAAATTTTCAACCTTATCCAATCCTTGTTTCCAAAAATCGGGTATTTTATTGAACCCAACAATAGAAGCTAAAACACCACCAGCTGTTGCTGGATTACAATCGGCATCATCGCCACATCTTGTTGTAATTTCGAAAGTGCGAGTAAAATCACCATTACCATACAATAGACCCATTACAACCCATGCAGCATTAATTTTGGCATCAATATTAAATGGTTCGAAAACACCTAAAGGAGATCCTATATCTTCACTCCATTTTTCATTAACCTTGTACCAAGTTGCCTTCCAATCTGTCGGATTCTCCTTATGCCATTGGATAACATCTTTAATACATTTTGCGAAATTACTTTCAGAAGGAATAACTTGAATGGCGTTGTTTACTATTTTCCCTATATCATTAACTGTCATTCGAAACCAAAGCAAAAGAGTACAAGCTTGCTACAAAAACACCACCATAATAGCCGTCACCATAGTTCATTATATGCCCCACTTTATCACAAATTTCTACTGCAGAGTTTACCATTCCTGGGTTCATAAGACCTGCAAAATCAGCTTCAATTTGAAAATCGATATCGTCAGCGCATGGATTATTTGTCCAATGTCCTGATTCTGGTGGTGTCAGCCCATTTAAGATATTATACCGTGCCGTCTGGTTGGCAAACCATAATTTATAATCTGCATTAGCAAAAGACAGTGCAAAGGATTGTGCGGGCGCGTCAACACCCTCTTCCTCAATGACTTTCATAAAGGATAAATCCATGTATATATCATCATAAGTTCCAGGACGTTCTCTGTATTCTACCTCTAGTGAAGTGTCATTCCATTTTAATTTTTGATAATCTTGAACCATAGTTGAATTATATTTAAACTCAATAGGTAAACCAAATGTTAAGCCAACAGTTTGGGCGACCCAGGCTCCTTTTAACTTGTCCTTAAAAACTTCCCTAGTCATTGAAACTTCACTGGTCATTGAAACTTCATTCCCTTCTTCAATTGAACTGGGTGTAATTTTAGGTTTATCTGCACATCCAATGCTAAACATTAAACAAGAAAATAATCCGATAAATAATAATTTTTTCATGGTTTTATATATTTTATAATTTTACTAAATTTTTCAACATTATCTTGATTATAATTATTTTTTTGATTTCTAAAATATTTTCTAATTTAAAATCATTCAATTATAGATAACATATCAATTGTTTTTTCTGTATCATTTTTATCACCTGTTATTTGAATTGTATGATTGCCGTTTTCCAGGTCTAACTTTTCAAAAATTTTAACATAGTACTGACCATAAATACTGGAATGGTCTTCTTGACTAAATTCACCATATGAGACACCATCAATAGTTATATTTACAACGCCTCCTTTTGGGCTTCTAAATGCGTAATACTGAATTGCTGTTCCAGAAAAAGTCAGTGTTGCTTTACAATTTGCATAACCTTTAGTAATGGAGGCACCCGATGCATTCCACTTTTCAAGTTGAACTTCAAAACCATCTAACTTCCAACGAGGGTCCTTATCTTCAATTGTTGTCCATGGCACAATTGTTTCAGGAACCGCTGCTGCTACAATTTCTGTTTTCATTTTAGGGATGATCCACTGATCGTTATCAATAGATCCTCCCATGGCTCCTAGGACAATATCGTCTATGATTCCCAACCCTCTTTCTGACATATCTGTAATATTATCAAGTGGTATGGGCATGTTAAAACGAGTACGAGCTATATTATAATCATCAGAAAAATCTGTTTTATTAAAGTGCTCTTGAAGTTTTTCATGTCCATACAATAAACCCAGAAGTCCACCCCATGTTGCTGTAGGATTGTCTGAATCCCAACCGCACATTGATCCAATTCGAATTGTTTTTTTATAATCACCTTCGCCGTAAAGTAAACTTACAATTGAGGCTGCAAAATTAATTCCCGAATCCCATGGGTATTTATAATGATATCCAGCAGTAATAGAATGTTGGTACCTATTTGCTACTTCATCGCGTGTTTTCTCCCAATTATCCTTATCTGGGTTCGCATCATATGATGCCTTGACAAAATCATACATATCTGCAATATAAGACCATTCAGGTATTCTCTTACGAGCTTGTTCACCCATCCAGATAACTTGATCTTTTCGAGAAAGCGACTTATCAACAATTGCTGAAATAGAATACATAATTATATAAAATTCAGAAGCCCATTCGGAATGCAGGTATGCGGTAGTTCTAACAGGCAAATGCCCTATTTCTAATGCAATATCAGGTCGTCCTGGTGAGAAAGCACCAAAAATTTCAGTCGTTAATTGAGCATCAATCATATCCCACATCGGATTATTTTCCGGGTAGGATGTTTCTGGGGGAATAGCACCATTTTGCATTTGTCCCAAAGCAGACAAATTAGAAACCCATAGTTTCGGTAATCCAACATGATTTAACCACTCATCACTAATTTGTTTGCCAGTGAGCATATAGTTATCATATTTTTCAATGGCATGTTGATATACGTATTCAATATCTGTATCATCATCAGCCCCCCATGGGTTTTGATCGAGTACGTAGTCATATTTTCCTGGTCCAAAATCTGAATCAGTAAAAAATGGAAAATCCGTGCGTTTAGTTTCTGTTGGTAAACCTGTCCAGTTTGCAATACAGCTACCCAACCAAAACCCCCTAAGTTTATCTTTATATTCCGTTCTATTTATTGTAATAATATCTTTTGAAGCTCTTTGTACTGGATCTATTATTTCATCAGTAGAATTAACCTTATCATTGGTAATTTCGGGTATATTCGTAAACTGACCATGGATATTGGTTGAAATCATGATACCAAGAACTAGTAATATTAATTTATTCATTTTTTTAAATTTTTAAAGATTAATATTCATTTAAATAGACAAGCGAATGACTAGCTAAGCTCTTCATTTTCTTAAATTTTATCGTACACAATGGCCCGCTCTACTTTGAGTTTGGTTCCCGTAGACTTCTCGTTCTTTTTACCGTTGATCACCATTTTGATAGTGTGATCGCCTGATTCCAAATTCATTACATGAGCAAGGTGGGCACCATTGAACCAGCCATTTCCTGCGCCCCAATCCATCATTTTATAATAATTATCTCTTGATCTATAGAACTGACCATCAACAAAAATATCTATTTGACCACAGTCCATATCAAACCTGCCCATCACCACTGCACCAGTTCCATTGAATTTGAAGGTCACTTCATCACCTTCCTTATCTGCTTGTCTTTGCTTTTCATCTACCTTTTTCTATTGGTTAATTAATATTTACACCTTCTATTTCATGGCAGAACTATCGTTTGTTCCGCCATGGCAAAAAAAATTACTCTTCTCAGGTACTTTAATGAACAAACGATTGTTCGATTGTATATAAAAATATTACTGCGTGCAAATTATTTGTTGATAATAACATATTAAATTTCTTAATTGACAATTTCACCTTATCGTCCATTCAATTCATGTGTCGTATAAAGAGAATATTAAATTTGACTATCCTATTCATTTTGACTTTGGTAAACATCTTCTGCACCCATTGATTGGGGAAGCATAATGGTAAAGGACTCAAATTCAAACTTTTTGTCAGTTGGCACCCACGCCCGAATTATTCCATTGTTATCAGGCTGGGGTCTCAATACCGCTCCACTACTATCATAGATCGGTGGAGCTAGTTTTTCCCAGCTAGATAACACCTCTTCCGTCTCGTTTTTCATTCTACCAATTGGATCAAGTACCGACTGATCGTGGCAATAATATATGTTATGTTTACGCTCTAATACTGAGCCCTGATGCACGTAGTAGGGATAACGAGCCATTATATCAGCAGCCGCTGCTTCTGAAACATAGGTTGTTAAACTATTAGCGACAATAAAAAGGTTATGCAACACTTTGTTTTCCACCCCCTGAATCAGGATAGTAAACTCCAATGATTTCTGCCATGGCAAAATGCGAAGAGAAGTGTTATTTCTCACCGTAGAATAATTCAGATCGTCATCCGAGATGAACCATTTATAATCATCTGAAAAATTATTATAGATTTCGATATAGTTATTACCTTTAGTATTATTCAAAGCTTCTGGCTCCAAAAATCCCGCATTTTCAATTGAAATATTATGATGAATTTTAATGGAATCAGCACCATAGCCTATATATCCGTCACCCCACATAAAATGATCAATTTCTATTGCCCCTCCATCAAATCCTCCAAAACCGCCACCCTTATAATTTATGACATAATTGTAACTAATCTCATCATATAAGCCTCCACTGAAAATTGCTATTGGTCCCCAAAAAGGGAGGCACATTCCTTTGTTACAGTCATGAAAATAGTTTTGAAATATTTTATTGTGTTGACCTTGCGATTGTACGCCAATTGGATAGTCCTCAAATTCGCAATATTGCACAGTACAGTATTTAGATTGTTTTGTGAGATTTATCGCACCCATATCATAGACATTTTCATGTGCTGCCTTGTCTTCTTCATAGGGATGAGCTGCCCCATCAATAAAATGAATTTCTTCAACAACGATATAGGAACCTAAGACTCGTATGACACCTCCATCCCAGGTATAATCCCAATTAGGGTTGCTTAACTGCGGGAAATCTCCTTCTCCATAGGAGGTAAAGCAGATAGGGTTTATTGCGCTTCCTGATTCCGTTATTTTGAATCGACCTAACCACTCATCACCTTTTTTAAAATGTATTGTATCTCCCGGTTGAAACTGCATCGAATCAAGTTTGCTCAATGTTTTCCAAGGTGTCAATTTGCTCGTCCCAGAATAGCTATCATTTCCTGAGGAGGACAAATAATAGTTAGTTGCGAGCAAAGTGTTGGACACCAATACCAAATGAATAAATACCAGTAATGCTGTAAAATTTCTCATAGTTTATTTTCTAATTTTTAATGACATTCAGAAAAGAGCAATCCTTTGTTCAAAACCATCAAAAAAACACTATACCTGCTCACCTTTTTGTGTCTTAATTCAAATATTGAAGTAAACAAAAGTTATCTTTATGAAGTGTTACTTTCCTGCGTAAATAATGCAAATAATTCCGATAATAAAGAATAAGAACATGAGATTAATCATTCTTTTTGTTGCGTTGTTTGCTCCTTTAAATTCCTTCCAAACAAAGACTCCCCAAAATGCTGCCACCATGGTTGCTCCTTGACCCAATCCATAGGAAATGGCAAATCCTGCTTTTTCTGAAGCAATTAAGCTAAAAGACATTCCAACTATCCAAATTATACCACCTAACCAACCAATGCTATGCAATCGTAGATTACCCATTGTAAAATAATCTTTATAAGAAACTGATAAGCCCACAAAAGGCTTTTTCATTACGATTGTATTCCATAAAAAATTTGAAGAAAATATACCAACAGCAAAAATAAATAAAGCACTGTAAGGAGTCATTAACCCCGATTCTGGTGATGAGAAATTTGGAGAAATAGATCCTGCAACAAATCTAAAAAAGAAGCCCATTAAAACACCCGCAACAATTGATAATACAATTCCTTTTGAGGTTGTTTTTGATTTTCCATCAGAAATGTTCTTGTATGACTTCGCATTCAACAAAATGGCAATAACAATAAGCAAAATTCCAACTCCAAGAAGCATTGCATTTCCTTTTGGTTCTTTGATATAATTTAAAACAACACCTTGTACCAGAGCAATTCCAATTCCAATTGGAAAGGCAACCGCCATACCAGCAATATCTATAGCAGCAACCAATAATATATTTGCTAAATTAAAAATGACTCCACCTAAGAAGGCAGCCATTAATGAACTTTGATCGGCTTGTAATAAATCTTCAATAAATGGTCTTCCTTCAGATCCTGAACTACCAATTGTTAATCCAAAGACCAATGAGAATAATAAAATTCCAATAACATAATCCCAATAGAATAATTGAAATGGCCAATTTTTAGTAGCCAGTTTTTGGGTATTCGCCCAGGAACCCCAACATAACATTGTTATAAAGCAAAAAATAATAGCAAGGGTATAGCTTTCAACGATATACATAAGACAAATATTTAAATTAATATAGATTTTTTGGTTTCATAAAGAAATTCTCATTATTGCTGCAGCGGACCACACAAATCCATCAATAAGTGAAATATCAGTATGTGATTATTTTATGTTTTGGACATAATATTTTTTATTTCTTGACTTTCCATTTCATTTAGATTATAAATTAAAAAATTAGCTACTATAATCGAAAAGATTGAAATAAAGGTTTTGATTAATTTACTCTTTTGCATATTAAGAATTAATTATGTTATTCTTCTTTGAAAATGTCTTGTTTCTAAGGGATTGAATATTATCCTTGAGAAAGGAATTCACTTCTTTTTCATTTGGGATGGAGGGTTGAGCACCCATACGGGTCACACAAATTGCAGAAGCCGCGGTTGCAAACTCAAGAGTCATGGCTAATTCACTCCCGTTTGACAATCCTACGGCCAATGCACCACAAAAAGTATCTCCCGCGCCCGTTGTGTCTTTGACATCTACTTTAAATGCAGGGAGGGATATTTGAACTTCTTTATTTTTTAAAATGCACCCATCCTCGCCCAGAGTTAATATGACTGTATTAACTCCTAAATCTATTAAGGAATTTATAATTACATTTAATCCATCATCCGCAATTTTTCTATTTGTTATCGTTTCCGCTTCGGTTTCATTTACAACAAGAATATCTATTTTACTTATTAATCCAGTGGATAATTTTCTTGCAGGCGCTGCATTTAAGATTATTTTCTTTTTTTTCTTTTTAGCTATTTCACATATATGCAATATTGTTTCATAAGGAATTTCCATTTGTAACAAAATTATATCAGCTTTGTCAATAATCTTTGAGACATTTGTAATGTGTTCAGGAGTTAGCAGTTTATTTGCTCCCGGAGTAATAACTATTAAATTTTCTCCAAATTTATTTACCAGAATTAATGCAGTACCTGAAATCTCATTTTGAATAATTAATGACCCTTCAGTTTGCAAACCTTCTTTTTTATAGTATTTCAAAGAATTTTTTCCATATAGGTCGTTACCCAAACAGGTGATGAAATTTACGTTTCCACCTAATCTATGAGCGGCCATGGCCTGATTAGCACCTTTTCCTCCCATCGCCTGCAGAAATGATATTCCTTCAATAGTTTCACCAGCTGCAGGAAATTTTTTAACTTTTGCAATCAGATCTGTATTAGAACTCCCAATTACTAATATTTTTCTCATGTTTTATTTTTTTTTAAATTATAATAAATCTATATTTTGATATTAATAGTTGCAGGATTAAATCCTGAAATCGTTATGAATAGTCCGACAAACCTTTTGGTTTCAATTTTTACGAATTTTAACGAGTGTACGATCCAATATTTTTGACATATCATTATTTAAACTAAATTTTGCATCGGTTCAAATTCATTTGACATATTCAAAAGCACCTAAATCCGGAAAAGAATTCTGAGGAATTTTAATTCCTGTAAAATCTTTTTTATAACCGAGATACAGACCTTTATTGATTGCCGGGCTATTGGCTAATAATGAAAAATCCGATGCCTTAGTGCTACCCGAATAATTTTTAAACATTGGGTCCCAAATCATTGCTGATTCCCCCTTTGTCTCTTCTCCAAAATTAAGTTTACCTGAGGCAGCAAAATATAGATTATTCCGGATAATGTTTTTTGGCTGTGCAATTTCTTTTCTTCCTTCTCCACTTGCCTGGCGTCTAGTATTGTTAAAAATTACTACACCCTTTTCCACCACAATAATATTGTTTTGTATCATATTACCAGAATTATTCTGAACTAAGTTAAAAACCCCCCATTCATTCGCATTCACCTTCCTACGAACGATCGTATTGTTTTCATATCTACAATTGGTTCCACCCCATAGTATAAATTGTTGATAATCGTCACTTATGTTATGATGTACTCGGAAGTTTTTATAAATGGGATTATAAGCAACATCTCCTAACTCAACCTCTAGGAACCCTTGATTATCTTTTGTGTAATTATTATGGATGTGTATATGCAATTTGTGATTCCTGGCATCGTCAATTTCAATTGCCCCACCATCAGCTCCGCCTCCATAGCCCTGGCCCCAAAAAAAACGGGAATCTTCTGCTCTGTAATTAAAGATTCGATTATAACGAACTTCCTGAAAATCTCCACCCAGCCAGATAGCTATCGGTCCCCAAGAATATTTCTTTAACACCCGATTGCAATCATGTATGAAATTATATTCAATAATTGCATTCTTGCCATAACTTCTAATACCAGCTCCACAATCAAATATCTCATTCTTTCTTACAATGCAATTTCTAGCTCTTTTATCAATATATATAGCTCCTAATTCCCACATTGTCAGAAAACCGCCAGAAGTTTCCTTCGGCAACTCGGCAACAGTATTGTGGAAGTATAAGTTTTCAATAATGATATAACTACCTTCTACCCTTATGCAATTTCCATATATTTGGTTTTTAGGATCAAAAACTGGATTGGTAAACGCCGGGGGGGGGTATAATTCAGGGTTTCCATAATCAGTTATCAATATTGGATTGTTTTTACTGCCGGAGTATTTGATATATAACGTTTTATCAAATGATGAACCACGTCTAAATTTTACAATATCCCCTGGAGAAAGCTTAATTTTGTCCAAAAAATTTAGACTTTTCCAGGCCAAATCAGGTTTTAAGCCATCATTGCGATCACTTCCATTCTTTGAATCGATATAATAAATATTACTATTGATATCTGAATTCTCTTTAAGATCAATTAACTCGGGTCTGCCAGAGGTGATCCATTGGCCCAAACAGCTAAAACCTGCCCCAACTGCAACTGTGGTGATAATACCCTTGCTTAAAAATTGACGGCGGTTAATTTCTAATTTTCCCATAGTTATTATTAATATCCTAAAATTATTCATTAAAAGGGCATCATGCATACAGCCTCTGACGATAGACTAATTACCTGATTGTTCCAGAAAGGCTATCACTTTATTGAATATTTTTCTTATATCTTGATTCTTCAAACCTCCCTTTATTGTTCCAACTGTTGCAGCATTGCAATCGGCATCCCATCCAAAGTTAAAAGCATATTTTAAAGATTCTGCAAAATCCCTTTCACCATATAGCAAAGAAGCAATTATAGCTCCTGTGTTTAGCTCGAATCCGTTTATATCTCTTATATTACCGCCTTCCTGGGTGTATTTATCTCTTAATCGGTTCCGGGTCTCTTTCCAGTTTTCCGGATATTTATCATGCCACATTCTAATGTCATCAATAATTTGAGGAATAATACTGGTTTTATCAAGTGATTGAATACCAGCGTCCAATATTTTGTTAATATCATTTTCCAAAAATGCAGTTGCTATCATGGTTGTGAACAGTTGAGTTGTCTGGGCTGGCTCATTGTTAATTGCCACCAAAGTGTAATTAAGACCTATTTTGGAAGCTGTCTGTGGCATTCCCGGCGCAATAAGGCCAAATGTTTCGCTCAGGAATTGGCCCGATATATTAAATTCTGCCCAGGGATTAAAAACAGAATAACCTGTGTAGGGAGGCTTTATTCCGATATCCATCAGATATCGTGCAAATCGGTTGGAACACCATATCCTTTCATTAATGCGTTCTTGCCAAAGTTGGGTGATTTGGTCATTGGATAAAAATGCATTTCTATTTTTTTGCATTTCGACAATGTAAACCCATTCGAAATCAGTATCGTCATCGGTCCATGCTCCATCAGGAAGCCAAGGAGTATAATTTTTAACACTTCCAGGCTCATCGATATAACGCATCTCATGTTTTAAGCCGTTTAAATTCCCTAGAATTTGTCCTAATAAACCACCTCTTATTTTGTCAACCAACGTTTCCGCTGGCATAGTCAAATTAGGTCTTTCATCTTTTATGTCAGCTTTTAAAGCGTTGGTTGAAATTAAAGACAAGCAAAATACCAAAAAGCTAAAAATAGGTACTTTCATAAAAATCTATTTTAGTTAATAGGTTTGTGGTCCCGGATCGTTTCGAGAATAAATCAAAACATTGCTAACATTAATATTGTAACCTTCGGGAATGTCATTTGCCATCAATTTTATTTGATTGTTTTTTTCAGTTAAATCATAATTAAAGTATAACTCTAGTTTGCGATGATTATAATTGGTGGGCATTATAACTGTTTCAACAAAATCACCGTTGATGTGCACGTCCATTTTTAGTTCATAGTCAGGCAATTCGTCTTGTTTTATGGCACCACCATTAATAACTAAACCAACGCCTTCAAATTCAAATTCAAAAACGGGGGTTTCTTGATCAAGTCTGTTGCTTTGCCTCTCAAACAACCTTTTAAAAGGGTAAATACCTTCGAACGCCACCTCAAGTTTTACGGGTTTAACTGTCTGATATGCTATTTCTACTTCATCATCAGCTAAATTACCCCCATTACGTTCAATTGTTTCTATGGCATGCTTGAATCCAATTTCATAAACATCATTTAGGGACATTGTAGTATAGGCAAAGTCGATATCCTCCACTTTATCTAACCCTTGTTTCCAATAATCAGGGATATTACTGTACCCAATCATAGTACCCAGGATACCAGCTGCATTAGATGGGTTGCAGTCAGAATCATCCCCTGCACGTGTGCTAATATCAATTGTTTTTCCATAATCTCCGTTGCCATACAACAATCCCAGTACGATCCATGATGAGTTGAGATTTGCCTCAATATTAAATTGGTTGAAAACACCACTGGGACAACCTTTGTCGAAGGACCATTTTCGCTGAACTTCAAGCCAGGTTTTTTTCCAGTCGTTGGGGTACATTTCATGCCAACTAATTACATCTGCAATGGTTTTATAAAATCGGCTTTGCTCGGGTATCGCCTTTAGTGCTTCCTTAATTACAAATTGAATGTCCTCGCTGACAAAAGCCTGTGTGTACATACCTGCCACAAATACACCACCATACCATCCGTCTCCATAATTCATAATATGCCCAATCTTATCGCTTATCTCCGAGGCGGTATTGATCATTCCTGGGGACATTAATCCGGCAAAGTCAGCTTCAATCTGGAAATCAATATCATCAGCATGGGGATTATTTTTCCAATGTCCCGATTCAGGAGGCATGATACCCTGAAGTATATTATATCTGGCTGCCTGGTTTGCGTGCCAAAGAAGGTAATCAGCGTTTGCAAATGCCTTGGCATGAAGTTCTGCCGGTGCATCAAGACCGTGTTTTTCGAATACTTCCACGAAGGTCAAATCCATATAGAGATCATCATACAAGCCCGGAGAATTTTCATACCACCATAGCATTTGATGTTCATCCCATGGGATTGGTAACATGTCGTCGATAATACTGCCTTGCCATTTGAATTCGGTTGGGCCTCCATATGTGACGCCTATTACCTGCCCAGCCCAGCCACCACGTATCTTGTCATAAAGTACTGATTTGTGCATTTTAATTAATTCATTATCCTTATAAGATGAAGAAATCTGTGCAGTACTAGCTGAACAAGTCGCTAATACAAATGCCGCAAATAAAATAATAACATTATTGTTTTTCATAATTTTTAAGATTTTGGAATTCCATATATATATATTAAAATTATTTTTTATACTAAATGAACATGAATAAAAAAACAAATTAAGATTGCGTATTTGCACCAACCTACATATTAGATAATTATATTAATAATTCTGAGGTCCCGGATCGGTTTTAGAATAAACAATCAAAGGATTAATATTTACTTCGTATCCCTGTGGAATATCATTAGTAACTAATTTAATATTGTGCTTTTTTTCTGGCAGCTCGAAATTCCAGTACACATCGAGCTTGCGCCGTCTACTATTTGTAGGAAGTGCTACGGTTTCAACAAAATTACCGTTGATATAAACATCAACGGTAAGGTCTTTATCAGGTAGGCTGTTATTTGTTTTTGATGCCCCGCCCCCAAGCAGAAATCCTGCTCCTATGAAAGAATTAGAGTATTCTGTCGTTTCGTTGTTCAAACTGAAACCAGGTCTTGGCCATCCGTCATGAGCAATTTTTTCGGTAGGATAAAGACCTTCGAACGAGACTTCTAACCTGACAGGTTTTACTTTTTGGTATTTTATCTCTACTATATCACCAGTTACTTTTCCTCCGTTTCTTTCTATCATTTCCAATGCATGTTTGAAACTCATGTCATAAACATCCAACAGAGATACATCAAAATGAGAGAAATTTCTAGCCTCAACCCTGTCCAAACCTTGCATCCAGTATTCAGGAATGTTGCTATAACCTAAAATAGTTCCCAGAATTCCTGCAGCATTCGAAGGGTTACAGTCTGAATCATCACCAGCTCGCATACTTATATCAATAGTTTTTCCAAAGTCTCCGTCGCCATATAGTAACCCCAGTACGATCCATGATGAGTTGAGATTTGCCTCAATATTAAATGCCCTAAAAATTCCATCCGGACAACGGTTTTCTGCTCCCCATCTTCTTTGCATTTCGAACCATGTTTTTTGCCAATCATCGGGGTATTGTTTATGCAAGCTTATAACATCGGCAATGGTCTTATAGTAGCGGCTTTCTGTAGGGATAGCCCTTAATGCCTCATTTACGACAAAGTTTATGTCGTCAGTTAGAAATGCCTGGGTATACATAGCGGCGATATATACTCCACCATACCATCCATCTCCATAATTCATTATATGTCCAATTTTGTCACATATTTCTGAAGAATTATTAATCATGCCTGGCGACATTAATCCGGCGAAATCGGCTTCAATCTGAAAATCTATATCATCAGCATGCGGACTATTTTTCCAGTGTCCCGATTCTGGTGGCATAACACCATTAAGGATGTTGTATCGAGCAGCTTGATTGGCATGCCACAAGGGGTATCCCGCGTTCGCAAATGCGAGAGCATGATGGTCGGCCGATGCATCTAATCCGTGTTTTTCGAATGTCGACACAAAAGTCAAATCCATATATATATCATCAAAAAGGCCGGGCGCATTGTCATACCAATAGGTTAGCTGATCCTCATCCCATGGAGTCTTAACTCTGTTGTGGATCATGGCACCTTGCCATTTAAATTCTGTTGGCCCTCCGTAAGCACAACCAATAACCTGACCAGCCCATCCTCCTTTTATTTTATCCTGAAGCATGGATTTGTCCATTTGAAGTATTTCTCCGTCCTTGGCTAAAGTCTCCATATTATCCTCGGAGGCCTTAAGACCATTGCCTCCGCAGCTAAGTAATAATGGACTTAATATTATAAGAATTAAAATTTTTTTCATGGTATTATTATTTAGAATTACTGATTGATTTAGATTTAAAATTATTACACTAATATTTTATTTTTTTGAGCCATTTACCGTTTAAATAATCCCGAAAAAATTACAAAATCCAAAATCTGTTATTCTGGTAATTTGTTTAAGCTCGTTAATAAGTAGTTATACGATCCCACCAATTCATTCAAGTAGGAATTTCTACACATTAATTTTTAATTTAATTATAGCGAGCAAGATATGCGAACAAAAATTTGTAATTTTTTAACATTCCAATAAATCATAAGCTACAGTTATCTTTGTTTTAAGTTTTTTAAATCTATTGTTGGTAAACGCTTAATTCAGTAATAGAGGTAAAGTGTATTGCCTCATCGCTCCAATGGTGAGGTACCCCACCAGCTTCACCAATAATTCTTATAGCATTTGTCATTATTGGGTCAAATGATATTAAATATTCGACAAAGTGAGGTTTGTTATAGGGTGCTGTTCCGTCAATCAGTGGAGGGGTCATTTGTAATTCTTCAATTCTGGTCCATTCTCCGTTATCATTTTTGTATTCGACAGCTAAAGATATAAACCAACCACTCATTTCTTCCATCGCTCCAATGTGAAGTGATAATAGGCTGATTTCTTTTTTATCTTTCCACTCATAACCATAATAGTCCGTTTTAGGCCCAACTGTATTATCAATGCTATAAAATGTAGAACCGTCTCCATGTGTGATACCGTCGCGTATTGATTCAATGTTGTTGGTATATAAGGAATGACCTACAGTAAGCCAAAGAGAGTCTCTTCTAGCGGCGTTTGTATGCCTGATATTCGCTAAAATGTTATCAGCCTCAGGAGCAAGGTTCTTCTCTCTTACCCTTATCTTAAATACTCTTGATATCCGTTGGTCATTATGTTTTATTTCTATTTCTACCGGATATATTCCCGGTTTATATGTAACACCACTGATTTTTCCATTTTTAAATTCAATACCTTCAGGCAAATTGCCATCAGTAATTGCCCAGTCCAAATCATCATCTCCCCCCGACACAAAAAACTCAAAATCAATTTCTTTACCTACTTCAATAATAGGTTCAGGCCCTACAGGGAATTCTAACGGTGCTATAAATCTCGCATTTTTATTTATTATCAGATATTCAACACCATTTTCGGTAATTTTTCTTCCACCGTTCTGCATTACTATTTTTTCACCCATTGATGCAGTTCTTATTGCCATGTCCATAATACCAACATCCGGGAGGTCGTGCCGTGTGACGTTAATATACCTATCATTAAAAGGAATTTCCCACCCTTCAAGAGGGTACAATAGATCTTTGGGTATGGCTTCAATACCGTTTATTGCACCCAGCAACCCACACATTGTTGCTGTTTGATTATCAGCATCAAAACCCATTACAACTGCCATATCAAGTGTACGTTGAAAATCTCCGTTTCCATATAAAAGAGCCAGTATTCCACAAGCACCATTGAGATTGGCATTCCAAATTGTTCTTGTTTCTATGGGTTCATTATGATAGTATTTCTTAGCCATTTCATACCTGGCTTTTTTCCAGTTGTCAGGATATTTTTCATAAAGTGCTTTCATGTCTTCAACTGTCTGTCTAAATTTACTGTCTGGTGGCAAGGCATTTGAACCAATGTCAATCAGTTTATGAATATCCGATTCAAAGAACGCTGCAGCGTACATTGCGCCATAATGAATGGTAGGTTCAACACCCCACTCATCGGCAGTAATCCTGGCTGCCCACTCTGATTTACCTGTGGCATAATCAACCATACCGGGAGCTGTAACTGCCCATATTTCATTAATGAGCTGAGGATCAATTTGGAACCAATGGGGATTATAATTTTTCATGCCTGTTACCGGAGGAGAAAATCCATAGTGCATTAAACCCAAAGCTGCACGATTAGCTAGCCACACTCTATCTCTTATTTGGTATTTCCACTCTTCTGATAATTGCTTGTAAGTTGGAGTAGGTCCATATTTTTCCATTAAAATAAGATACATGTACTCCAAGTCAGTATCATCATCAGAGAAAGCACCATCTACATCTTTCATGCGACTCAAGTCCTGATATCCTATTGGAAAATTATTTGGGCCAGGCTCGTCAATATATTCGTTTTCATGGGGTAAACCGTATATATTGCCTATGATCTGTCCTAACCATGACCCATATACTTTACTTTCGTATTCTTCCACTGAGATCTTAGAGTAGTCATTATCAAAAGAATGATTTTGAGCAAAAGATATTTCATTCCCTGCACCCCACAAGATTAAAATAATTAAAGAGCATCCTGTTGAGTATTTACTTAAAAATCCTTTTATAAAATTCATATTTAATTATTAGTAAAGTGGACCATATTTTTTGTTAATACCCAGGGTTTTGTTGCATATTCGGATTAACATCGAGGGCGCGGATTGGAATAGGGAATAATTTAAGATGGTCACCACCTGCAGGCTTTTCAAACCAAGGCTTTGACCACTCACCAAAACGAATCAAATCTCTTCTTCTACGGTTTTCCCATGCGAATTCCCTTCCCATTTCTTTAAGTAATTCCTCCATGGTCAAAGTACTAGTCGTATAATTATGACTACTATCTTCAAAGGCCCGGGCTCTTATCATGTTAACTATATCAACAGCTTCTTGGGTTGCACTTCCACCATTCTGTCGCATAATGGCTTCCGCTTTCATCATTAGCACATCAGCAAATCTGAAAACAACCCAATCGTTGCTCATACTTTGATCGGGGAGAATTCCGGGCTCGTACATGTATTTCTTAAATCGTACACCATCATCAAGTAATGCTGGGTCGGAAGGTTCATATAAGGAATGAATATTCGGCCTGTATGTTAGTTGTCTTGTAGATGAAAGCATAAGTGGATCACCTGACATACTGTATTGGGGGCCTATCATCCATGAGTTTATCCTGGAATCATTTTCATCATAAATACTATAGAAGTCTTCCATTGCAGCTATCCCGTCCCAAGTGAATTCTACTATACCAAATGTTTGTTGGCTAAGTGTATGGAGAGTAAAGCAGTGCATTATAAAGTTATTATACCAGCCTGTGGTGTAGGTTCTATCGTATGGCACAACAAAAATGTTTTCAGAAGAAATCTCATTTTCCGGGGAAAAATTAGCGAAGTAGTCGCTTGATAGGTTAAAATGTCCCAAATTGATAATCTTATCAGCAGCGTCAATTGCTTCCTGCCATTTTGGTTCCCCTATCCATTCTTCAGCATTAAGATACAAATTGGCTAGTATGGCGTAACCCATGGCCTGATTGCTCCGGCCGTAGTTTTGAGCATTTTGAGCAGGATCTACGAGTGAAATATTATCCAAGATTTCCTTTTCAATAAAAGCAAAAACTTCTTGTCTGTTACTTTGAACTGGCAAGGTGGTATCGATAAAATCTGTTGAAATGGGAATATTTCCGAACATATCTAACCCAATATAATATAGGTATGCCCTGAGTAGTATTATTTCGGCAGTAATTTTATCTTTTTCTTCAAACTCAACAGGAGATTCATTATTTTGATAAATAATCTGATTGCATATGGATATTCCATTGAAAATATGATCCCATGCATCACCAATAATAGGATTCTGTTCGGAAAAATTATGTCTGTGCAGGTCAACCCAGACTCCTCCATCCCACCAGAGATTGGTTTCTCTGAATGGGATAATTGCTTCATCGGAAGATACGGTTTTTACTCCAAATTCTCCCCATAGAGAAGTGGTACCTCCACGAAGATGAGCGTATGCCCTGCCGGCATTCATGATGACCTCTTCTTCATTATTGAAAAAATCATCTGTAGCAATGGAGGAAAAGACTTCTTCATCGAGGTCGCTACATGAAAATAAACTCATCATATACAATAACCCCAAAAGTGCGAATGTTAATTTATTAGTTTTCATATTATTTTCTCATTTTTATAATGAATTATACTTCTTTTTTCTTAAAAGCTGGAGGTAAGACCCACAGTGATGGTTCGGGTTCGTGGATAATAGCTATCTCTGTCGATTCCGGGTTCCAGTCCATAAATGCTCATTTCCGGATCTACGCCTTTATAGTTTGTGAAGGTGAGTAACTGTTGTCCCGAAATATATACTCTTGCGTTTTTCAAAACGCCAATTGATTTAAATGTATATCCCAATGACACATTGTCCAATTTTACATAGGAGGCATCTTCGACATATTGAGAAGAATATTGAGCCGCTCCGGCATAATTAGGACGATCGAGTGCTGAATACAAAATATTTTTACCCCCTAAATAGGCGAAATTTTCATAATACATTCTATGAGAATTTAGGATGCTATGACCAAAAACCCCGCGGAGGAATACCCCAAAGTCCCAGTTCTTATATTTGAAGTTGTTATTAAAACCAAGTTGAAATTTGGGATTTGCATTCCCTACAATTTCTCGATCTTCCTCTGTGATACGACCATCATCATTGTTATCCTTATATATGGGCTGCCCATCCTCGTCAATTCCCAAGAATACTGGAGCTACAAAATTTCCAATTGGTCCACCTTCACGGATTTCTTGGGTCCATGTATCCAAATCCACTCCAAACCATCCTGTTCGAAGTTGTGTCAGTTCATATCCTCTTGATTCGTCTGAGAAAGATTCCAACATGTTTCGGTTCATATTATAATTTGCAGTGGTTGTCCAGGTAAAACTCGGAGAGTTAATTACATTATAATTTATGGCTGCTTCAAACCCTTTGTTAGTTATCACTCCAACATTAGTGTACAATTCATCATACAGATTTGGAGGAACGGGAACGCTATACCAGTACAACAAGTCAGAAGTTGTGCGATTATAATAATCCAATGTAACGGCCAAACGGTTATTGAAGGCATTTAAATCTACACCTATATTAAATTCCCCTTTTCTTTCCCACTTTAGATCAGGATTTGGATTACTAGCGGGGCTATAAGTATTAATCCATTGTCCATCATATAACGTCCGACCTCCAGTGTTTAATAACTTCAATGAAAGATAGTTGTCAATATCCTGGTTTCCTGTAACCCCGTAACCAGTTCTTAGTTTCAATTCATTTACCCAATCTACACCATTCATAAAATTTTCTTCATTTATCCGCCATCCAACACTAACGGCCGGAAAGTATCCCCATTTGTGATTAGCTCCAAACCGCGAAGAGCCTTCATATCGGAGAGATGCTGATAAAAGGTATTTTTGATCAAAGTTATAGTTAACTCTGCCGAAAAATGCGATTAGTCTGTTGGATTCTTTATAGGATCTCAATCCTGCCGTACCATCTCCCAAACCCATCCCTGCACCTATATTATGGTATGAAAAATTATCTGTATCAAAATTTGAGTTTGAAGCCCATAATTCTTCTAATGAGCCTTCATTATAGGAATAACCCACAATCGTCTTGAAATTATGTCTGTTGATTTTTTTATTATAATCTATAGTAGCCTCAAAAAGCTTGTTATCGACCATCCTTGAGTCTCTTTCGGCTATACCGTTGCTGCCCATACCTTCAGGGTAGTAACGGGTTCTGTAGTCACCTCCGAGCCTTGAGTCCCTGGAGGATGATCCAAAAGCAGCTACGTTCAGATTTTGAGTCAACCTGAAGGTTGCTCTGACGCTTCCTGTCAAAATATGTTCTTTTCGATCTCTATCCCTTTCCATAACCATTGCTATGGGGTTATAATAGAGAAATGGTCCCGTATTCCTGAAATATCCACCCGCAAAATCATTTTCAGCATCATAAACCGGTTCAGTAGGATTATACCTAAAGGCCTGTTGTAATGCCCACTGATTAGATAGCTGTCTTTTTGCCTGAGAGTAGTTTATATCATAGTTCACCTCCAATCTGTTATTGAATAAATTTTGGTTTGCAGATATCATAGTTTGCAGGCGTTCGTTGCCTGTTTTTTTTACGATACCTTCAGACGTTCTATAATTAATAGCAGCACGGTAGTCGAAATTCTCGGTTCCGCCACCCATTGCCAAATAGTAATATTGGTCCACCGGTGTTCTTGTAATTTCTTCAAACCAGTCAGTGTCGTGGCCGCCATCAAGTTGTGCTGCTACGTCAGGTCCAAATTGCTCTAGAGTTACTTGTCTATATTCGGTAGCAGTCAGATTTCTAAGCCTGTTCGCCACTGATTGTGTTGATAAATAGGAAGAAAAATCAATAGTGGTTTCTCCCGGTTTTGCAGTTTTTGTAGTAATGATAATTACACCATTTGTTCCTCTGGTTCCATAAATAGCTGCTGCAGATCCATCTTTTAACACATCAATGGATTCGATTTCCTCCACAATTACATTATTTAAATCTCCTCCTATTACACCATCGATTATAATCAGGGGGCCCTGGCCTCCAGAGAGAGTGGTCAGACCTCTCAGCTGTATTTGGGCGGCACTGTTAGGATCTCCACCTGCAGGCCTTACAATATTTAATCCTGCAACTTTCCCTTGTATAAGACCTGTAGGATCAGAAATATTCCCGGTATTAAAATCTTCACTAGATAATGATGCGATAGACCCAGTGACCTCCTTTCTAGTTGAGGTTCCATAACCGACTACCACTACTTCATCCAAATGGGAGGCATCTTCAATTAAGGCCACTACAATATTAGTCTGATCTCCAACGATTATTTCCTTTGAGAAAAAACCTATATATGAAAATACCAATACTGAATTATCAGATTGAAGTGTAATACTGAAATTTCCATCAAAATCAGTTGATACTCCATTGTGAGTACCCTTTTCAATAACATTTGTACCTGGAAATGGAGTCCCATTTATGTCTGTTACTTTTCCATTAACCGTGACACCAGTCTGTGCATAAGTATTAATACTAACAAAAAACAGACAAAGCATAATTAAAACTGCTTTTCCCATTCCTCTTTTTTGAGGATTACCACGCTTTAAATACAAATCTTCCAACCCAAGTAACTTATTCTTTTTTTGGTTTTGTTTCATGATATTATTTGGTTTTGTTTGGGATAAAACTATATAAAATTATTTAATTGCGCAAACGTTTGAGCAATATTTTTTTTAGCATACTAATTTATAATGGTAAAATTTATGTGTATTATTATAATTTAATACTAAAAAAAGCTTAAAACAGTAGTGTTATTCAAAAGCTTTACTGGTGAATCAAAAATACTCATTGAAAATTCATATATTAGCACAAACGTTAGTTCATGAGAGATAAATGAAAAAAAAAACAACAATTAAAGACATTGCAAAAAAAACAGGCTTTTCAACCACCACAATATCAAGGGTGTTAAATGGAAAGTCTGAACAATACAGAATTGCTGAAAAATCTCAACACAAAATCGAAACTGCAGTATTAGAATTAAATTATGTGGCAAATTATTTTGCAGCCAATTTGAAATCAGGTAAAAGCAAAACTATTGGACTTATTGTACCTTCATTAAGCAATCCTTTTTTTGCAAACATTGCAAGTAATATCAATTCAGAAGTTCGAAATCATGGGTATACAACTATTATTTCTGATAGTGATGAGAATGTTGAAATAGAAAAAACTCAACTGCAACAATTTATCTCTCGTAATATTGAGGGATTGATAATTGTTCCTTGCGGAAAAGAAATGGAACACATTAAACAAGTTTATGAGGAAGGCTTACCAATAATTTTATTAGATAGATATTTTCAAGAATTAGAAATCCCTTATGTTTCTACTGATAACTATGGAGGTGCTTTTGATGCAGCCAATTTACTTATCGATCATGGTCATAAGTCTATAATATGTATTCAAGGTGTTGTAGATTCCATTCCTAATAAATTACGTGTAAAAGGATTTAAACAAGCAGTGAGTGAAGCTGGTATTCAAAATTTTAAGGTTGTAGGAGATGAATTTAGTGTAGAAAACGGATACTTAGAAACAAAACTGTTGCTTCAGAATAAAAATAGGCCAACGGCAATTTTTACTCTAGGTAATACCATTGCAATGGGTTGTTTAAAAGCTCTTAAAGAAGAAAATATCCGAATTCCTGAGGACATTTCATTAATAACTTTTGATGACCATTTGTATCTAGATTATTTAGCAACTCCTATAACCAGTATCGCTCAACCAGTTGAAGTTATATGTAAATTAGCAATGAAGTTTCTGATATCTATACTTAATAAGGAGGAGGAAAGATCCGTAAAACAAGTTATTTTGAAAACGGAAATAAAATATAGAAAATCTGTATCTAGAATTGAAAATTAAATTTTTATTTAGGGATTTGTTCATTTATTAATGCCATCTGATGAAGGTCTTAGATGAAAATTTAAATCCTATTAATCAGTTGGCCTAATTATAAATATTAAGACTAGTTTGTCTTATGGAATTGTTCAATTTTTGATGAAATTGCCTTCAAAATATTATTTAATAAAGCAAAAATATAAATCATATTTTTAGTAGGACACAAAAAAATTAAACCGGAAAAATATTTGATTGGAGAATAAACTCCTATTAAAATTATGCAATTTGGTAAATGGATTTTGTCGATTATATTATTGATAAACTCAGAACTGATGCCAATTTTAACGCAAACAATGCATCTGTTCAACCAATGGAGGGAGAAATGTTAGGAATGTTAGAAAGGTTGAAAGTAGTTGGGAGTTATATCATTTATTTTGAAAGGGCGAGAATTAGGGTTTAATTTTGTTATAGGTATAAAATCGGTATTAACGGCTTTCTAGGTCTGACTCGGAAGGAGAATCAATAAACAGGGTTAAATTCCAAACGGTTCCGGCAAGTACAAAGCCAGAACGGAGTTCGAATCTGGCGGACTCAGGTAAAAAAGTACCTCCCGGAGTGGAGCGGTTCTTTCGACTTTTTTCGGGATTCACGGATTAACGCAACGAAGGGGATCAACTTTTTTTTCTGTATCCAAGACCTTTTCGACGACGCGCTTTCCCCTAAATATGGGGTGTCTCATTGGTGGAGGAACGAGATAAAGGGGAATGTGGTGAGGGGTGGGGTAGTTCTAAATATAATTTTACTAGAAACAATTGTGCAACCGTAGTTTTATTTTTAAAAAAACGATTAATACAACTATTTGAAAATAATCAGTTCATCAAATTTTTAAATATCTTCTAAAAATCTATAACACTATCCAAAGCATCATCAACATCTCTATGAATAAAATTAGCCTGATAATTCAAAGTGGTCTTTAAGTCGCTATGGTGGTATAGTTTCTGAAGCATTATGGGGTGAATTTTATCCCCTGCAATGTTTCCAAAACTGTGTCGGGCAATATGGTTAGATAAATTCTTTTCAATGCTACATATCGAGGCAATATGCTTTAAATGTTTATTGAATAGTTTTGTAGCATTTCTGGTTTTAACAAAAATTTCTTCTGCATTTTTATGATGTAATTGAAACATCCCCTTTTGCGGCGAAGAGGAGTCTAATGCAAATTACGGGACACACAACCCTGTCTGCCTTGGAAAAATACCTAAGGGACATCGATGCCGAACTGTCAAAGGATTATTCAAGCCATTTAAATGACGACGAAATATTAATTGTAAAAAAAAGATGATATTTCCAAATCAGGAACCGAACCCACGTCCAAACAAGAAATATTAAATAAGCATTTAATAAAGAAGAAACTTTGAGACAAATATTGTTACACTTCCAAAAAATACGAATGTCTATTAGAAAGAAGCACCTTAAAAGTTTATAGTGTAGGAAGATTAAAAGATAAAGAAGTAAAAAATGTAGGCTGTAAGTGAATAGACTAATAAGAAAAAAACACATTTAAAATTGTCACCTATATTGTCACCTATAAAAAGAAAACCCAGCAAACATAGGGTTTACCGGGTTATCTGGTGGAGTCGGAGGGTTTCGAACCCTCGTCCAAACAAGCAATAGAGAAGCTTTCTACACGTTTATTTTTCGATTGGTTTTCGATTTAAGACCGGCCGAAAACCACCAATCTTAAACTTATCCTCAA
>Ga0307486_1000702_pt1 | contig 28882 bp, 40 predicted proteins | sample CBIW02metaG_FD_203663 | JGI IMG/M metagenome (GOLD analysis project Ga0307486, IMG submission 203663) | Sea-ice brine microbial communities from Beaufort Sea near Barrow, Alaska, United States - CBIW 0.2 | ecosystem: Environmental > Aquatic > Marine > Coastal | place: USA: Alaska | collected... | reverse complement strand
CATCATGGTGACGCATTGGGTGGCGTCACGCAGATCACCAAGGGCAGTGATGTGGTCAGCATGAGTGTGGGTATCAATCGCCCGGACAAGCTTAAGATCAAGTTGATCTATTAACCCAAGATAGGCCTCCGTAGACTCTTTTACGGGGTCGATGATGAGCGCTTCTCGACCCCGACCGGACGCAATGAGATAGGTGTAGGTGCTGGATGTTTTGTCGAAGAACTGACGGAACAGCATGAATTTCAACCTTGCGAAAAAACGCTAAAAGATATAAGGGTGTAACTAAATGCAATAATAGCAAAGATAACTGTCAATCTCAGAGCGAGTGCGCGCCATGCCCAGCGTCTCGCCTTTCGGGAGGCACTGGCTTTTGGTTGGAGAGGTAAGCATACCTCCCTTCAGCCATTAATTTTGTGTACGCCCCGTTCAAGGGCTGTCTTGTTCTTTAATCAGGTAAAAGCCGTGTGTTTTCAAGTCCATCTTGCAGCGATGTAATTAACGGGCATTCAACATTCCCACGCTGAGTGCAGCATTCCTGTACTAACCCGTCCAGCGCACGCTCGATGCGCTGCAGGCTTGAAATTTTCTGCCGCACGTTGGTTAACTTCTGCTCGCCCAATACCCGTGCTTCATCGCAATGGGTACCGTCCTGAAGTGTCAGCAGCCCTCCGATTTCATCCAGACTGAACCCCAGCCATTGGGCGGTTCGAATGAAGTGAAGACGGGCCAAGGCCTGGTCGTCGTAATGACGAATGCTCCCATAAGGTTTTTCAGGTTCTGCCACCAGCCCTCTGCGCTGGTAATAGCGGATGGTTTCCACTCCCATACCGGCGGCCTTGGCCAGCACACCGATGGTCATTGAACGTGTTTTTTTGGACATAAAGGTTGATTCCGTAGCTGACTACGGGAGTAACCTTATCTTAGTCACCCATGTCATAAAAGGAGCCATCGCAATGTCAGAGTCCAAATCCGGTCGCGGTTCGCTGTTTGCAGGAGGCGTCGCAGCCATTCTGGCATCCGCTTGCTGTCTCGGCCCTCTGATTTTAATCACGCTGGGCATTTCAGGCGCCTGGATCGGCAATCTGGCCGCCCTGGAACCCTACCGTCCGTGGTTCATCGGTGCGGCACTGGTGGCGATGGTCTTTGCCTGGCGTCGGATATATCGACCTGCCGGGGCCTGCCAGCCAGGCGATGTTTGCGCGGTACCGCAAGTGCGCACGGCCTACAAGGTCGTTTTCTGGATCGTCGCGCTGCTCATTCTGACTGCGCTGGCTTTCCCCTTCGTCTTACCCCTATTTTACTGAGAGGCACTACACCATGAAAAAATCACTGATTGCCACTGCGTTATTCCTGTTGGTTAGCTTGCCCGCCCTGGCGGCACAACAAACGGTCACCTTGTCCGTCCCAGGCATGACCTGCTCGGCCTGTCCGTTCACTGTTAAAGCTGCTCTGAACCGGGTCGAAGGGGTGAGCTCTGTCGATGTCCGTTATGAAGAGCGTGATGCGACGGTCACCTTCGACGATGCGAAAACCTCCGTTGAGGCGCTGACTCAAGCCACGACTAACGCGGGCTATCCGTCCACGCTGAAACAGCCCCAGGCGAGACAGGAGTAACCATGCGAAACCCCAAAACCCTGTTGCGAGTGAGTGTTATTGGCACTGTGCTGGTCGCGCTTTGCTGTTTTACGCCGATACTGGTGGTTTTGCTAGGAACGTTAGGCCTGGCTGCCCTGACCGGTTATCTCGACTACGTGCTGTTGCCTGCACTGGTCTTATTTATTGGCCTGGCCTGCTATGCCGTTTGGCGCAAGAAGAAACACGACGCCTGCTGCAATAGCCCATCTACTATCAAGGAGTAACGTATATGAGTGACAACAACCTGCACATTGCTGTGATTGGCAGCGGCGGCAGTGCCATGGCTGCAGCCCTGAAAGCGACTGAACGCGGTGCCCGCGTGACGCTGATTGAGCGCGGCACCATTGGCGGAACCTGCGTCAACATTGGCTGTGTGCCCTCTAAAATCATGATCCGGGCGGCTCACATCGCCCACCTTCGCCAGGAAAGCCCTTTTGATGACGGCCTGAGCGCCCAGGCGTCGGTGGTGAATCGTCCGGCGCTGCTTGCTCAGCAACAGGGACGAGTGGAGGAACTGCGCGAGTCCAAGTACCAGAATATTCTCAATGACAATGCCGCGATTACCGTCCTCAAGGGCGAGGCGCGGTTCGTGGACGAGCGCACGCTGACGGTTACGCTCAACGCCGGAGGTGAGCAGACGGTGAGCTTTGACCGGGCCTTTATCGGCACCGGCGCCCGGCCCGCTGAACCACCCGTTCCGGGGCTGGCCGAGACGCCCTATCTCACGTCCACCAGTGCGCTGGAACTGGATCACATTCCCGAGCGCCTCGTCGTGATCGGTGCCTCGGTGGTGGCCCTGGAACTGGCACAAGCCTTTGCCCGCCTCGGCAGCCAGGTCACCGTTCTGGCCCGCAGCCGGGTGCTGTCACAGGAAGATCCGGCAGTGGGTGAAGCCGTGGAAGCGGCCTTCCGTCGTGAGGGCATTGAAGTGCTCAAGCAGACCCAGGCCAGCGAGATTGCTCACGACGGCCAGCTGTTCACCCTGCAGACCAACGCCGGCATGTTGCAGGCGGAGCAACTGCTGGTCGCCAGTGGTCGCACACCCAATACCGAAAACCTCAACCTGGAGGCCATCGGCGTTGCCACCGAGGGCGGTGCGATCCAGATTGACAAACATCTCCAAACCAGTGTGCCGGGAATCTATGCCGCTGGCGATTGTACCGATCAGCCCCAGTTTGTCTACGTGGCCGCCGCCGGTGGTAGCCGGGCCGCCATCAATATGACCGGCGGTGACGCCAGCCTCGACCTCAGCGCCATGCCCGAGGTGATTTTTACCGATCCGCAAGTTGCGACCGTCGGCTTGTCCGAGGCAGACGCTGAGGCTCAGGGATATGACACCGACAGCCGCACCCTGACCCTCGATAACGTGCCACGGGCGCTGGTTAACTTCGATACCGGGGGCTTCATCAAGATCGTCGCGGAGCGTGAAAGCGGGCGATTACTGGGTGTTCAGGCCGTGGCAGGGGAGGCCGGTGAACTGATCCAGACTGCCGTGATGGCCATACGCGCACGCATGACCGTTAACGACATTGCGAATGAGTTGTTTCCCTACCTGACGATGGTCGAAGGGCTCAAACTGTGTGCCCAGACGTTTACTAAAGACGTCACCCAACTGTCCTGTTGTGCGGGATAGGACGGTGACGCCCATGAGTGACATCCGTCAAATCATGGAACGGCTAGGTCTGACCGGAGAAAGGGAAGCCGCGCTTCATGTGACGTTGTTGCGCGAGCTTGCCCTGGGACAACCGGTCACTATTGAGCGGCTCGCGAAGTCGCTCAACTGGACGACTGATGAGGCAATGTTGGTGCTGGAAAAACTGCCTTGCGGAACCATCGAGTACGACGGCCAGGGACGGCTGATCGGCTACGGCGTCACACTGCGTGAAACACCGCATGCGTTTGTCGTAAACGATCAGCCACTCTACACCTGGTGTGCCCTCGATGCCTTGATGTTTCCAACCGTCATTGACGAACGTGCGCAGGTTCAATCGCGTTGTCCGCATACCAACAAACCGGTCACCTTGACGGTTACGCCACAGGGGGTGCTTTCGCTCCAGCCGGAGGACGCGGTCATCTCTTTAGTATCGGTGGCGGCAGAGGGAGACATTCGAAGTGCCTTCTGTTGCGACGTCTTCTTCTTCGCCTCTCGACAGGCCGGGGAGGCTTGGTGCCGAGATAAACCGCACGCGCACATTGTGAGTGTTCAGGAAGGTTTCGAACTGGGTCAGCAGATTGCGCACCTTATACTCGACAGGGCAAGGAGCCACTAGCATGACGGTCAACACTCGAATGGTAAAACCCAGCCTTGAACGTGGGCAGGGGCCACAAACAGAAGGCTACGTCATTTCCGAGGCGGCCCGTCTTTGTGGCCTGTCTGTGCATCAGATCCGGACTTATCTGGATATGCGATTGGTGTACGCCTGTAGTACTACCCAAGCTGGTTTTCGCTTATTCGATGACGGCTGCCTGGAACGGCTGAAGTTGATCTGCTCCTGTCGTGAAGCCGGTCTCGGTCTCCCCGAGATTACCGAGTTTATACAGGCGCTGGACAGCGGAGATGAACGGCAGTGCCGAGCCGTCGAAGGGCAAATACAAAACACGATTGCTGTTAAAAGAGCCGCGCTGCATCGCTGCACCCAAGTACTAACCAAGGCGGCGCGTGGACATGACTGATAACGCGAGCGAACCGGCCGAGGTATCCAGGCCGCTCACCGGTTACCTGTGGGGGGGATTGGCAGTGCTGAGTTGTCCCTGTCATTTGCCGATTCTCGCCATCGTGCTGGCTGGCACGGGCGCCGGTGTTTTTCTCGGGGAGCATGGGGCCATTGTGGCCATTGCACTAACCGGCCTGTTCGTATTGTCGCTGAATCGTCTGCTACGGGCCTCCAACAAGTAACGGATGATCACACTATCTGGGGCAAGAAGCAGCACGACGCTTGCAGCGATACCCCGTCTGAAAAGGAGTCACAACCATGAGTCATTCCAACGCCCAAGCCTTCGGTGACAACGGTTACCTGAACGGGATTTTTGACCAACTTGACGTCCCTGATGACGTTCGCAGGCGTCTGGCCCAGCCGCAGCAGAGCGTGCAGATCAACGTCCCGATCCGCATGGACGACGGCGCCTTGCAATTCTTTCCGGCCTGGCGCATCCGCTACGACGACACTCGCGGACCAAGCAAGGGAGGCATTCGTTTTCATCCTGACGTGAGCGCGGAAGAAGTTACGGCGCTGAGCTTCTGGATGACCATCAAGTGCGCGGTGGTGGACCTGCCATTCGGCGGTGCCAAAGGTGGTGTTCGGGTCGATCCCAAGGCGCTCTCCCGACTGGAACTGGAACGTCTGTCGCGTGGCTATATCCGTGCTTTTCATGACCTCATCGGGCCGGACAGTGACATTCCGGCACCGGACGTCAATACCAACGACACCATCATGGGCTGGATGGCCGACGAATTTGCCCAGATCGAACGCCGTCAGGTACCGGCCACCATCACCGGCAAACCATTAGGGCTGGGCGGTTCCAGGGGACGCACCGCAGCCACCGGGCGTGGTGCGTTGCAGGTGCTTGATCTGTGGGCCGAGCGCCGCGGCAAAACGCCTGAAGAACTCCGTGTGGCGGTCCAGGGTTTCGGCAATGCCGGTTATCACTTCGCCCGACTGGCGCGCGAGCGCGGCTATCGGATCGTCGCGCTGTCGGATTCCCAGGGTGCCATCCATGCCGCTGACGGACTCGATCCAGACCCGATCTGGCGCCATAAGCACAAGAACCGGGAGCTCAAGGGCATGGTTTACTGTGATGAATCGGTCTGCCAGGAAGCCGACGTCGAGCAACTGACCAACGAAGAGCTGCTGGCGTTGGATGTCGATGTACTGGTACTAGCCGCACTGGAGGACGCCGTCACCGAGCAAAATGCCGCGACCGTGAACGCCACCACGATCCTGGAAATCGCCAACGGGCCCGTCAGCAATGCGGCCGATGACCAATTAGCCAAACGCGGTGTCGAGGTGTTACCGGATGTACTGGTCAATGCCGGCGGTGTGATCGTCAGCCATCTGGAATGGGTGCAGAACCGTATCGGTGATACCTGGTCCGAAGACGAAGTCAATCGGCGTCTCACTGAACGCCTGGCCCGCGAGGCAGGCGCCTGTTTCGACCGGGCGGAGGAAGGTAACATAACGCTGCGGACCGCGGCCTATACGCAAGCCATCGGCCGCATCGCCGAGGCCATGGCGCACCAGGGTACGCATGACTACTTCAATGGCGGGACCAGGTGATCCAGCGCGTGCCAAGGAAAGAACAGACCGTGATAGCCAGGGCGATCTGATCGTGATTGGTAATAAAATTACCGGGATGCAGGTAGCCAATTATCACCATGCGCTGATTTGTGCACTGTCGGGGGCTTTTGAATAATCTTGACACTGAAATCATTTCGACATGTGAGGAGTATTTCAATGAAGGCATCAGACCTGCTGGTCAAAGCGTTGGAAAACGAGGGTGTCGAAATGATTTTTAGCGTGCCCGGCGAGGAAAATCTCGACTTTCTGAATTCGTTAAAAAAATCGAAGATTCGTCTGGTTGTTACCCGCCATGAACAAGGCGCGGGTTTTATGGCGGCCACCTACGGGCGTCTGACAGGCAAGCCGGGTGTTTGCCTGTCAACGCTGGGGCCTGGTGCGACTAACCTGATCACCCCGGCGGCCTTTGCTCAGCTGGGTGCCATGCCAATGGTGATGCTTACCGGGCAAAAACCCATTAAAACCAGCAAACAAGCCCGGTTTCAAATACTGGATGTGGTGGAACTTATGCGGCCGGTCACCAAGTTTACCCGGCAGATTGTTAATGGCAATACCATCGCGCCTCTGGTACGCGAGGCATTTCGCCTGGCGATAGAGGAGCGGCCCGGCGCGGTTCATCTGGAGTTGCCGGAAGATATAGCCCGCGAAGACTGTAACGATACCGTTTTTTCTGTTGTTGGCCACCGTCGACCCAACACCACGGAAAAAACCATTGCTCAAGCCGCACACATGATTGAAGCGGCAAAATGTCCGCTTCTATTGATCGGGGCCGGGGCCAACCGGAAACGGGTCGGCGTGGCGTTGACCGAGTTCGTTGATGCCACCGGCATTCCGTTTTTTACCACGCAAATGGGTAAGGGGTTGTCGATGAACGCCACCCGCTATATCTGGGTACGGCAGCGCTTTCGGAGAATGATTTTCTGCATTGTGCCATCGACCGTGCCGATCTGATTATCAATGTGGGGCACGATGTGGTCGAGAAGCCGCCGTTCTTTATGCACCATGATAAACAACAAGTGATCCATGTGAATTTCTCCCCGGCAGAAGTGGACGCTGTTTATTTCCCCCAACTGAATATGGTGGGTGACATCGCCTATTCCCTGCAACAGTTATCACAGAAGCTCGGTGATAAAGTCCATTGCGATCTGGCGTATTTCAAAACCATAAAGACTGAAATAGAAACACACCTGTCCAAGTATTTTTTCGATACTCGCTTCCCGATGCTGCCCCAGCGCCTGGTGCATTTGTTGCGCAACACGCTGGCAGATGACGCCACCATCAGTCTGGATAACGGGATCTATAAAGTATGGTTTGCCCGTAATTACAAGTGTTACTCGGCGAATACCTTGCTGCTGGATAACGCGCTGGCGACGATGGGCGCGGGCCTTTCCGGCGCTATGATGGCAAAAATGCTTTACCCGGATACTCAGGTGGTGGCGGTGTGTGGTGACGGCGGCTTTATGATGAACTCCCAGGAATTGGAAACAGCCGTCAGGCTCAAGTTAAATCTGCTCGTCATCATCCTTAATGACAACGCCTACGGCATGATTAAATGGAAACAGCAAGGCATGGGCTTTGAGGAGTTTGGGCTAGATTACAATAACCCGGATTTTGTTAGTTATGCCCGGAGTTACGGCGCTAACGGCTATCGCATACACAGTGATGCGCATTTTCAGGAAATCCTGAACCATTGTTTGAAGACGGATGGGGTTCACGTTATCGAGCTACCTGTTGACTATTCGTTGAACCACGACATTCTTAATGTCCTCTTGAAAGAGAAGGCCTGCCTCCTATGAGCACATCCAGCTGCTTGGAGGTCATCCTGGATAGAAATGCCGGTACAGACGCAATGCTGCACTTGTTGATTAAGGGCGGCTTTTACCATGCGGGTCAGGTCTGCGTTTCAGTGTAGAAGATCTTTGTGCATGCAGATGACTGCGTTGGTCCAGATTTCCATGAAACCGGCACAGCCCAGCAATGAGGCACATCCATGAATCATTCCAACTCACAAGCCTTGGGCAACAACGAGCCATCGGCCGCATCGCCGATGCCGTGGTGCAACAAGGCACGCAAGGCTATTTCAACGATCAACGATCAACGATCACCGAGCATAAGAGGTAAAGCCATGTTTGACCACGAGGCAGTCATCCGGCTTGGGATCTTCACGGGCATCCTGCTTGTAATGATACTTGCCGAAGCCGCCGCACCACGTCGCGACCAGCGCTATACTCGCCGGCAGCGGTGGCCACATAACCTCTCGATGGTTGTGGTGGATACCCTGGTTGTTCGGCTATTGTTTCCCATCACCGCTGTCGGGGCTGCGGTGATGGCGAATGAGCAGGCGTGGGGGCTGTTAAATCTGGCCAATCTGCCAGTTTGGTTGTCGGTCCTTCTGGGGACGATCGCGCTTGATCTCGCAATCTACTTTCAGCATCGCATCTTTCATGCAGTGCCCTGGCTCTGGCGCTTGCATCGTATGCACCATGCGGATTTGGAATTTGACGTAACGACGGGCCTGCGTTTCCATCCTCTGGAAATTGTGCTCTCCATGGCCATTAAAATCACCGTCGTGGTTGCGCTGGGAGCACCTGCGCTCGCGGTACTGATTTTCGAAGTGATTCTCAATGCAACCTCAATGTTCAACCACGGAAACGTACGATTGCCTCAAGGGCTGGAGCAAAAGTTGAGACGGTTGGTTGTCACGCCGGAAATGCACCGCGTGCACCATTCGATTGTTCCTGAAGAGACAAATAGCAACTTTGGTTTTAATTTGCCTTGGTGGGACCGGGTTTTTGGCACCTATCGGGATAAACCTGCCGCTGGCCATATTGGAATGGTCATCGGCATCGAGGATTTTCGAGAGCCGCGGGACCTCCGGTTGGATCAGATGCTGATTCAGCCATTTCGCAGCACCTACCGACGCCCCTGATCATTGTAAGCACTATCATCAGGGGTTCTTCATTTAATCGGAAAGATCCCATCATGGGGCACCGATAGAAAAGGTTCGTACATGAGTAGCCTCCACGAAACCGCCTATCCGCGATTGAAGGCGGACGTCTCTGAGACGGAACTGGTGGAAATCTAGACACGCTCCGCCAAGGAACGATTCTTTGCCAGAGAGCACTGCCGAACACCGGCTGCTCGTGGCGCCGTGTTAATTCTCTTGAAAACGGTTCAGCGGTTTGCGCATCCAGGGATGGTGTCAACGACTGTCCGTTATTGATCACATTCCGGCCGCCAAGTATCACCATTTCATCCTGGTAGCGCGAGCGTTGGGCGCGGCCAACATCAAGACTAAGCCGAAAACCAACCTGAACCAGTATCATCTGGATCACATGAAGCGGATGGACAAGGGAAACACCAGCCGCACAGCCAGTGTGTCCAGTACAACAATCGACAGGTTGCTAGGCCACCGGGTCAGGCGGTTGATTCGCTGAGGGCGGCGTTACGCAACCGCTTCCCACGTGGCCATTACGGTTAGCACTGATAGGAAAAAGCCTTCTACAAAACGCCTGACTTGATAGCTCAGTATACTCAGACATTGAGCGGCCTAAAATTCATCTCTTGAACACAGAGTAACTCGGTCAGCTCAGGCGAGTGAGTATCGGAAACAGATCAATCATCCACAGGGTAAACCGGGTCATTTGGCCGGTTAACACCATCACGCCCATGAAAACCAGCACCAAGCCTGCCAGTGCTCTCAACAGCCGGCTCCAACGACTGAGCCAGCGTACTCGCTCGCGAAAGTGCTCAATGAACAGCGCTGTTCCGAGGAATGGCAGTGCCAGACCCAGCGAATACACCGCAAGATACAACATGCCCGTTTCAGCGTTGGTATGGGTGGAGCTGAGGGTCAGTATGGCTCCGAGTATGGGGCCGATGCAGGGCGTCCAGCCGACGGCGAACGCCACACCCAGCAAGAAGGCTGCTGTGGGGCGACCACCTTCCAGCGTTTGCCCCAGGCGCCAGTCCCGTTGCAGTGCAGGCATGCTCCACCAGCCCAGCATGAACAGACCCATCAGCACAATCAGTACCCCAGCGGCCATGTTGGCTTCCTGCCGGTAGGCCATCAGCCACTGCCCCAAGAGACTGGCGCTTGCGCCCAGCGCGACGAAAATCACGCTGAACCCGAGCACAAAGCAGAAGCTCAGCCACAATGCTTTCAGACGATTGGAGGTCTCATTCACCGCTCCGCCGGTAACGACGGACAAGTAGCCGGGTACGAGGGGCAATGTGCAAGGTGAAAAGAAGGACACCAGGCCGCCCAAAAATGCGGCCAGGATGCCCCAAGTTGCAAGATCTGGCATTTAAGAACTCCAAAATCAGTGGTTTTCCGGGCAAGCCGGGCAGGGCTACTGGCTTTCTGTCTTTTGGTACTCCCGCTGTTCATCCGTCCAGAGCGCTTTCAGGTAGTCAATGACGGACTGGATCTCCTGAGCGGTCATCTGCTCCTCGAAGGCCGGCATCGTCAACCGATCGGATTTATTGAAGGGATGTCGCCACCCCTCGGCAATCATCTTGAATAGCATGGCATCGCTGTGGCGCCAGGTGTGGCCGGTTTCATCATGAGGTGGCGGGGGCATTTCCCCCTTCTCATCCGGCTTTTTCCAGTTGGCAGCGCCTTCACCTTGCCATCCGTGGCAAGCAGCGCAGTATTGCTCATAAATCTGTCTGCCCTGGGAGACTCCCGTCGGTGTACTGTCCGCACTCCCAGGCCCGCCCGAGGCGCCGGCAAAGACTGGCGCGGCGAGCAGGACTAGCGAGTAGATCCACTTATTCATGGACAGGCGTCCACTCGTCAGCGGCGCCACGGGCAAGCAGGTTCCCGTTTGCCGTGCCTACCAGAAGTCCTTGTGACGGCGAGAAGGCAAGGGCCGTTACGGATTGGGGGGTCTTCAGGCTTGTCCAGGTTTCGCCGCCATCCGCGCTGTGATGAAGCTGGCCCTCGATCACCGCGTAAACGTTTTCCGGGGCAGCCGGGTCATAGCCGATGGCAGACACAGTGCCACGCAGGTCTCCCGCATCGCCCCAGAAGCAAAAACAGTCCATGGATCGTGAGACACCGCGGGTTGTACCGGCAAACAGCCAGCCACTTTCCATGCTGCCGGGCATGTCCGAGTGCAGGAATGCCTGCACCGGTTCCTGGGGACCGCTGTCCACTTTGACCCACTCGGCGCCACCGTCCCTGGACCGGAACATGCCGTCCTTCCCAAGGTATGCGTAGAGCGTTTCGGGTTGGGTGGCGTGAGCGGCCATAGCAGTAACCCCGAGGTTCGGTAGGGTGTCGCTGAGAGACTGCCAGCTCTCACTGGCACTGTCGTAACGCCACACGCCCAGGCCCGGACCGGCCAGGTAGACGCTCCCATCCGCCCCTCTGGCCAGGGAGGTGGGTTGAGCCCCTTGGTCGGTTGCCGGTAGCGCGATCTTGGTTGAAGTTCCGCCTGCAATGGTAAAGAGATCACTGTCCTGTAGCACCAGGAGAGCGCCTGATGAGTTGATCGTCAGGGCCGTCACTGGATGGGCGTCGTCTGCAGGTTGGGCTTGAGCCAGCGCTGGCAGCACGATTGCCAGCGTGAGCACGCAAACCCCCCAGGCCGCCCTGGTCGTAGAATGGACAATCGCTCTCATGGGACCAGCCTCAATAATCGTTGTGTTCGCGGAACACACTTTGCTGGCCGTTGGCACGGAAGGCGATGACCTGGTAATCCTCCTTCCTGCCGGTTTCCATACCAGGGCTGCCCTGGACCATGCCGGGCACTGAAAGCCCTACTGTATTGAACTGGGGATTTTCCAGGTAAGCAACAATGTCATCTGCTGGCACATGCCCCTCAATCGCCACGTCACCGATCAACGCGGTGTGGCAGGAGGCCATTTCACGCGGCACGTCATATTGCTGCTTGATCTCGTTAAGGTTGTCGGTTTCTACAATGGTAATCTCAAAGCCATTGGCATCAAGATGTTCAGCCCAGGACTGGCAGCAGTCGCAATTGGGGCTCTTATAGATAGTGATAGCCGGGCCAGATGCGCCAGCCGCGGCCATAGAGGTCGATGAATCGGTGGGTTCATTGGCCTGCATCGCCAGCGTGGTGGCGCCGGCGGCGAGAACGATGGCGGCCACACCCGTATATAGGGCAAGTTTTTTGGTCTTCATGGTAAATCCTCGATTTGATTCGGTCATGGGCAGCACAAGGCCCGGGGTCGCTTTGGCTTCCCCGGGCAATGGGTGTCAGTTCGGGGCGTTGCTCGAACGCTTAGCTGGCATCGGCGTCTTTGCCGTTCATTCCGCCGTCCATGTGGTCGCCGCCGTGGCTCTGCATCATTTTCATGCAGGTATCGGTCATGGCTTTACGATCTTCCGGAGACATGTCAGACATCATGTTCATCATCTCCATCATGCCGCCCATTCCCTGCATACCTTCTGAGGACATCATGCCACCCATTCCCTGAGTGCCTTCCGAGGACGTCATGCCACCCATTTCCTGCATGCCTTGCGAGGACATCATGCCTTTGCCTTCACCCCCATGGGCAAATATAGAGAAGGTGCCAATGGTGCCGGCCAGAAAAATCGTTGTGATAGCGAGCTTGATTTTTGAATTGCGCATTTGATTCACTCCAGTTAAAGATCCGTGATGAACAAAAGCACGGAGCTTTTTACAAAATCGTTGTAAGAAATAACGTCAATGACTTCGCCGCGATGGGCAAAAATCCGGGTTACAACTCAGGAGTGATGTTCTGGAGGGGGCGTAGTAGAAGTCAGGAACGGATCCTGATAGAGGTCTGTGCGGACGGTCAATACCGGTTGGGATCCGGTATCGGTTAAACCTATGGATTTTCCATGTAGGAGAGCGAAGCTGACGTTGACGCCACATTGGCTCAACCCGCTGGCGTTCGGGCAGACCATATCTGGGACCGAGGCACAATTAATTTCAGTGTCTGATGACGAGTTGGTGCTTTCAGCCTGAGCCGTCATCATGGAACCACAATCTGTCATTGCCGCATCCGCCTGACCGTCCGCTATGTTGGACATAGACAACGCCGGACCGCTTATCACCAGAAGCAGCGATAGCAGCGCGGAAATGAATTGGCGGGTCGTTGCGGTCATCCTGATTCCAGGCACCAAGTTGTGAAGGTTCGAGGCTGTGACACACAGTCCATCTTTCAGTTCACCAAATCCTAGCAGTTTTTTATTTCAATGACACGACTACTTCTGAATCAAGTAGCTGTCTGCGTTTTCGGAAACCGTATCTTCCGGACCTTTCAGTAACTCGGCCTTGTAGCGCCACACCTCACTGGGGCCGCCGGGGAGTATGGGGACCGAGTCGGACGTGGCGCGAAGGCTCAGTTCAACATCGTATTCCTTTGAATCCAGGCCGAGGGTTCCTGACTCGACCGCTCTTACACCGCCTTCATCGCAGTGTCTCCGGGTTCTTATCCGTTCATGAAACAAAAGGCGTGTCGAAAGAGTCTTGAGCACCTGTTCGGGTTTTGCAATTACGAGTCGTTCAAAAAGCTCTTGACCTTAAAGTTAACTTTAAGGTTATGGTTACGAACAGTGATTGATGACTCAGCTTAAGGTGAATGAATGAAAACGTTCAATATCGGCGAACTCTCTAATCAAAGCGGCGTGGCCAGTCATGCGATTCGCTTTTACGAGCGGGAAAATCTCATGCCCGAGCCTGCGCGAACCCAATCCAATTATCGCCGTTACCCCGAGGATGCGGTCGCCAGGCTGCAGTTCATCATCCATGCCAAACAATGGGGTTTCACTCTTGACGAGATTCGTGAACTCCTGATGCTTCAGGATGCCAATGGCGATCGTGCAGAGGCTAAGCGCATTGCGAGTGAGCAACTGGAAAAGATCCGGCACCAGATCCAGAGTCTTTCCCGTATCGAGGCGGTTTTGTCAAAAACGTTGGAGGAATGTTCGGGAGAGGGGCCGATGGATGGTTGCCCGATCGTTGAGGCCATTGCCCAGGAAAGGTAGTGCGCCCGTTTATCGTTGGAACAACTGATCCACGAGATGCTGGATTGGTTGCGCGGAGGAGCAAAGTCAGGATGCAGAAAATAGAGATTGGTATCGAAGGAATGTCGTGCGCTTCGTGCGTAGGTCGCATTGAGCGGGGTCTCACGACTCAGCTCGGTGTCTCGGCAGCCCAGGTCAACCTGGCCACTGAAAAAGCCACTGTGGAATTCGATCAGCCCGCCACTCCAGGTGCTCTGGTCAAATCAATTCAGGATGCGGGTTATCAGCCGCGCGTAAAGTCTGCGGAAATTCCCGTTACCGGCATGACCTGTGGTTCCTGCGTGTCTCGGATTGAGCAGGCACTGAACAAGCAGCCCGGTATGATCAAGGCCAGTATCAATCTGACCACCGAGAAAGCCTTTGTGGAGTTCCTGTCGGACACCCTGTCGCTGCCGCGAATCCATCAGGCCATCCGGGACGCCGGTTACGAACCTCGGGAGCCGGATACCAGCGCTCAAGCCGAGGAGCAGGACAAAGAGGGCAATGACCTTCGCCGGAAAGTGATCTTTGCTGCGGCATTGACCATCCCGGTGGTTCTTATTGCGATGGGCAAGATGATTCCTGCTCTTGAGGCTATCTACGGCAGCGTATTGTCTCATCGGGGCTGGATGGCTATTGAATGGCTCCTGACCACGCCGGTGCTGTTTTACGCCGGGTCGCGGTTCTTCCGGTCCAGCTACGCTGAGCTGCTCCATGCCAACCCCGGCATGAACAGCCTGGTAATGATCGGCTCCAGTGCCGCCTATTTCTATTCCGTTGCAGCCTTACTGGTTCCCGGATTTTTCCCCGCCGGCACCGCCGAGAGTTATTTCGAGGCGGCGGCGGTGATCGTGACGCTCATTTTGCTGGGGCGCTACTTCGAACACATCGCCAAAGGCCGGACGTCGGAGGCGATCAAAAAGCTGCTACAACTGCAGGCCAAGACCGCCCGTGTCATTCGGGACGGGGAAACCGTCGAGGTTCCGATTGAAGCGGTAGTGCCTGGGGACCGTATCCAGGTACGTCCGGGCGAACGCGTTCCTGTTGATGGCGTGGTGGAAGAGGGACAGTCCTACGTGGACGAGTCCATGATCAGCGGCGAGCCGGTGCCGGTCGCCAAGCAGCAAGACGCCGAACTGGTGGGTGGAACCATCAACAAGAATGGTTCACTGACGTTTCGGGCTACCCGGGTGGGCGCGGACACCGTTCTTGCACAGATCATTAGCATGGTGGAATCGGCCCAGGCCGATAAGCCCCCGATTCAAGCGTTGGCTGACAGGATCGCCGGGGTTTTTGTACCTGTTGTGATCCTGCTTGCGATCCTGACGTTCATCGCCTGGTTCAGCTTCGGGCCTGCTCCGTCATTGTCCTTTGCCTTCGTCACAACGGTCAGTGTGCTGCTCATCGCCTGCCCCTGCGCGATGGGGCTGGCCACGCCGACGGCCATTATGGTCGGAACGGGCAAGGGCGCCGAAATGGGCGTGCTGTTCCGCAAAGGGGCGGCCCTGGAGACACTGGCTCGGATGGACACCATCGTCCTCGACAAGACCGGCACCCTGACCCGGGGCCGGCCTGAGCTGACAGATTTCATTCTGGTGCAAGGCCGTGAGGATGAGGTGTTAGCTTGGGTCGCGGCTGTGGAAACCGAGAGCGAACATCCCATTGGGGAAGCCATCGTCAAGGGCGCCAGGGATCGAGGACTCAAGTTGCCAGCGGTCAGTGATTTCCAGGCAGAGCCGGGCTACGGGATCCAGGCACAGGTCGCCGGGCACAGGATCAATGTGGGCGCGGACCGTTATATGCGCCGCCTTGGTATCGATTTGGCCAACGTGGCCGACAGCGCGGTGTCACTCGCTGAAAAGGCGAAAAGCCCGCTTTATGTTGCCGTCGACGGCAACCTCGCCGCGCTGATTGCGGTGGCCGATCCGCTTAAGGATGGTTCGTTGGAGGCGATTGCTGCGCTTAAGGCCGCAGGGCTGAGTGTGGCCATGCTCACCGGTGACAATCGCGCTACCGCCGAGGCCATCGCTCGGCAGGCGGGTATTGAACGGGTGCTTGCTGAGGTATTGCCGGACCAGAAAGCGGCAGAGGTAAAGCGACTGCAAGAAGAAGGTGCACGGGTTGCTTTCGTGGGTGACGGCATCAACGATGCCCCGGCATTGGCCCAGGCCGATGTGGGTATTGCCATCGGCACGGGTACTGATATTGCGATCGAGGCCGGCGACGTGGTTCTGATGCGCGGCGACCTTCGGGGAATCGTCGATGCCGCCGCGCTTTCCCGGCGCACCCGTAAAACGATCCTCGGCAATTTTGCCTGGGCTTACGGGTACAACCTGGCACTTATTCCGGTGGCTGCGGGCGTTCTTTTCCCGTTTACCGGCTATCTGCTCAACCCCATGCTGGCCGCTGGTGCCATGAGCCTTTCCAGCGTATTCGTGTTGACCAATTCCCTCCGGCTGGGCCGGTTTAAACCCGATAACTGGCACGCCGCAGCCAGCAACTTAAACGAAAGCGGAGCCGCACAGGCAGGCGTCTCATGAGCGACCCAGTACACAAAATCAGGAGATTGACATGATGACAAGTGAGGCATGCACGTTTGGAATGGCGGGAATGGGATTGATATCCCTTTTGCTCATCGTCGCCCTAGTACTTGGCGTCGGCGCCCTCGCCAAGTACTTATTTTCCCGAAATAAAGATGATGAGGGAAACACCCGGAAGAACACCAGCGGGGATTATGAATACCACTCTGGGAAGTAAAAGCCATCGGGAACCATCGGCAAGTATGGGAATCAGGCTGAACGCAAAAGCAAAGGTGGGCGGGGTGCTGCTCTTGCTGGTCGCCATTTCGGCGACCTACTGGATACTGCTGGATACCGGAGCGCTGGCTATCGTCACCAACAAGGCGGCCTTGCGGGAATGGATCGATCAACTGGGGTATTGGGGGCCGGTGGGCATCATCGGCCTGATGATCATGGCCATCGTCCTGAGCCCGATTCCCAGCGCCCCGATCGCTATGGTCGCCGGAGCGGTTTATGGTTCCTTCTGGGGGACGGTGATCGTGGTTGTCGGGGCCGAGGCCGGTGCCCTGATAGCCTTCGCCATTGCCCGATCCCTGGGTTACGACGTTATACATCGCTGGAAGCGGGTACGTCCGGTATTGGAGTGGCTGGGCAAGGACCGCTCTCAGGGCGCCTTGATGCTTGTTATTTTTGCATCAAGGCTGGTGCCCTTTATCTCCTTTGATGCGGTCAGCTATGCAGCAGGCCTGACGCCCCTCGCGTTCTGGCGCTTCGTTGCCGCAACGCTGGCCGGTGTTATTCCGGCAGCTTATCTGATCACAACGTTTGGTGGCTTGCTGATGGCATCCGAGTCCGGACTGGTGACGATACTCCTGATTCTCGTCAGCGGCGTCACCCTGTTACCGATTGTCGCGAAGCTGCTTTTTTCTCGTCGCCGGGCGCGCAAGAACGCTTTCCGGCACTAAAATTCTGGATATCCGGAATATCCGACTGATTCCTGGCTGTCGCAAGAAGGTTTGCATCTCGGTACGAAAGCTCTCGATACCAGAATGAAATCCTCGCCATGGATCGATCTGCCAGTCACGCAGGGTCGCCGTATCAATTGTTGTCATGGTGTGCCTCCGGGCTCAAGCCTGAAACGACTTGGCAAAGTAGCGGTCCAGTACCCACAACAGCAGACCGAAAAGAATATGTGGCACTGCAGACGCTACGATCAGCTTGGGACTGATCGCCAGCCCAGCGAATCCCCAGCCAACCAGCGGGAAGAACACCACCAGGATGACCACCCACAACGCGGCGCCCAGGCCCAGTGCGGTCAGCAGATCTTTGCGAGGGAAATACCGCACGAATACCACTGACCAGAAGGTCACGTAGGCGGTGTGAAAGAGTAGGCCGACCGGCATCGGCAGGCTGCGCCCCAGCAGCGTTTCGGCAAATGCCAGCGACGGCGGCTTGGGAAACGGTGAGATGCCGGTTTTCAGCAGAATCACTGCAACGATGGCGGTCAGGATGGACACGCCAATCCCGATGCCAATTGCCCGTACCCAGGTCGGGTTTTCAGGGGTGGAATGTGTCATGGTCAGTCTCCTTTCAGGTTCGGGAGGGGGCGTCGGTATTCGGAACAGATGTGACGACCGAGGGGCAGCGTGGTCCGCAGCGTTCGTCCGATTCTTTACAGCAGGCGCCGACCAGATGATCCGTCAACGCCAGCAAGGTATCGAACACGGCATGGTAATAGACAAACTGGCCTTCCCGGTGCGATTCGACCAGGCCCGCGACGGCCAGCTTCTGCAGGTGAAAGGTCAGCGCATTCGGTGCCGCGCCCAGCCGTTCGGCGAGCTTGCCCGCTGCGAGACCGGCAGGGCCCGCCGCCGCCAAATGGCGAATGGCTGCCAGGCGGACGGGGTGAGCGAGAGCGGCCAGCTTTCTTGCCACTATTTCATCGTTGATTTGATTATCGTTGTCTTGATTCATGTTTCAAGAGTAGATGAAATAATCAATTCATGCAATATTGAAATGATTATCCCGCACAGCAGGACAGCTGTTTCACGTCTTTGGTGAAAGTTTGCGCGCAGAGCTTGAGGCCTTCCACCATGGTCAGGTAGGGAAATAACTCATCGCCGATTTCCTGCACGGTCATGCAGGACCGCAGCGCCATTACCGCCGTCTGGATCAGTTCACCGGCTTCCCCGGCTACCGCCTGCACACCCAGTAGGCGCCCGGAGTCGCGCTCGGCGACCATTTTGATAAATCCGTGGGTGTCGAAGTTGACCAACGCACGCGGCACGTTTTCCAGGTCGAGCAGGCCGATGTCCACGCTGAAGCCTTGCTTGAGCGCTTCGGCCTCGGTCAGGCCAACGGTGGCGACCTGAGGATCGGTAAACATCACTCCTGGCATGGCACTGAGGTCCAGCGTTACTTCGCCTCCCGTCATGTTGACGGCAGCCCGGCTGCCCCCGGCGGCGGCGACATAGACAAACTGCGGCAGATTGGTGCAGTCACCGGCGGCATAGATGCCCGGTACGGTGGTTTGCAGGTGTTCATCCACCTGAATCGCGCCACGCGAGGTTTCCACGCCGATACCCTCCAGGTTCAGCGCCTCCGTATTCGGTGTCCTTCCTGTGGCCACCAATAGTTGATCCGTCCGCAAGGTACCGGCATTGGTGTCGAGAATGAATTCATTGTCGGTATAGTCCACACGGCTGGCCTGAGTCTGCTTGAGCACCTTGATGCCCTCGCGCTTGAACGCTGCCTCTATGGCCTCACCGATGGCGGGGTCTTCACTGGATAGCAAGCAACTGCGGGCCAACACTGTGACCTCGCTACCCAGCCGGGCGAACGCCTGGGCCAATTCCAGGGCGACGAAGCTGGCGCCGATGACGATCAGCCGTTCAGGCACAGTATCCAATGCCAGCGCGCTGGTGGAGGTGAGATAGGGTGTTTCAGCCAGCCCCGGTATCGGCGGTTCTGCCGGACGGGCTCCAGTGCCAATAAAGGCGCGATCGAAATGGACGGTCTGCTCACCGCCGTCGTTCAGCCTGACCACCAGACTATTGGCATCGACAAACCGGGCCTCATCGTGCAGGACCGTGATTGCCGGCTGATCGCGCAGTATGCTTTCGTATTTGGTGTCACGCAGTTCCTCGACACGCGCCTGCTGTTGCTGAAGCAGTTTCGCCCGGTCCACCTTCGGAGCCTGGGTGCTCACCCCCTCGTCAAAGGGGCTCTCCTTGCGCAGATGCGCGATATGCGCAGCGCGAATCATGATCTTCGAGGGCACGCAGCCGATATTCACGCAGGTGCCGCCGATGGTGCCGCGCTCAATCAGGGTAATACGTGCGCCGCGCTCGGCCGCCTTCAGGGCGGTCGCCATGGCTGCACCGCCGCTGCCGATCACCGCGATATGCAGGTTGTTGTCATTACTCATTCGGGCAACTCCTTGAATCTGTAGAGGCGTTGTCGCTGCAGGTGCTGTATTGCTTTTTGCGCCACAGCGCGTAGAGGGTCAGGCCGATGAAGAAAGCCAGAGCGGGAAACAGCACATAGTCCAGATAACTGGTCAGGGCGGCCAGGCCCACCGTGGCAAACAGGATCACCAAGATTGGCGTAAAGCAGCACAGTGCCACCAGAACAGTGCCACCAGAACAGTGCCAATTACGCTGACCCGAAGCAGGTTCTTTGGGTTCTTCATGGTCACTCCCGGTCCGCTTCCGAGGGCTTCAGGGTTGAGGGATACCCGGCGTTGGTAGTGGCCTCGATCAAAGTCTCCACCGATGTCCGGGTGTCGTCGAAAGTGACCACGGCTTCTCGATCCGGATAACTCACGCCGACTTGCGAAACGCCGTCCACCTTATTTAAAGCGACCTTGATGGTGAGGACACGCGGAACAGGTCATGCCCGGTACCGAGAGCGTCACGGTCTGCATGCCGGCCCAGGCGGGCATACTGAGCAGGGCGAGGAGCAATGCCAGAACAAAACGCATTCTCATGGGAATATCTCCTTTCAATAGAACAGAGGCAGAGCATAAGGAAACAACAGGGCGGCCAGTATCAGTGCCGTTACTGCCCAAAAGATCACCTTGTAGGCCGTTCGCACCTGGGGTACGGCACACACTTCTCCCGGCTGGCACTGTTCCACTGGCCGATAAATTCGGCGCCACGCGAAGAACATCGCTACCAGCGCAACGCCGATGAAAATCGGGCGATAGGGTGAAAAGCAGTGAGATTACCGATCCAGGCACCGGAAACCCCCAGCGTGACCAGTACCAGCGGTCCGATACAGCAGGCTGAGGCCAAAAGGCCTGCGATCCCTCCGGCAGCCAGGGGGCCACGCCCCGATTTGGAATTCGACATAACGTTTACGCCTTTCGTGATTCTGTTCGTTAAGATAAGGTTACTTCCGTAGTCAGCTACGGAGTCAAGACCCATGCAGGAGAAAGCGAATTCACTGACCATCGGTGGCCTGGCCAAGGCGGCCAACGTTCATGTTGAGACGATCCGCTATTACCAGCGACGAAGGCTATTACCGGAGCCCCAACGTCCTCCCGGCGGAATTCGGCGATATGGTTACGCCGATATCGACCGGTTGATGTTCGTGAAAACGGCGCAGCAACTGGGGTTCAGTCTCGACGAGATCAGCGACCTGCTCCGGCTGGAAGATGGCGCCCACTGCCAGGAAGCCAGTGCCCTGGCCGAGCACAAGTTGGGGGACGTGCGTGAGAAGATCGACAGGCTGGAGAAAATTGAAAAGGTGCTGAGCGAAATGGTCGATCGATGCCACGCACAGCCGGGCAATATTACTTGCCCGCTGATCGCGTCATTGCACGAGGGGATCGTAGGGGGCAGGAGATGAAAACAGAAGAAAATGATTTCCACTATCCGGAAAGAGGCACTCGCCCTTTAGCTGCCGAAAATATTTGGAATCGACCGATCAATCTTTTGAGAGGATTGAGGGTTCGGAGGAGCAGGAAGGCTGTTAATCCGCATACCCAAAATTCTGAGGAACTTATGTGTGCTGCTCCAGTCTCAGATTGTCAACGGAATAGAGTGGAGATGCGAGGATGAGTCGTTTCTGTCTGCTTGGCACCCCCCACTGATGTGGGTTAAGGTGCACGTTGTTTCTCTACACGTGAAAGACACTTTATTCAGCTGTTCTGTAATCGGGATATCGACGCGATGAAGAAGCGGTTTTTGGGACTGGCAGCAATGCTGCTCGTAGCTTCTTTCCTTGTTTCACAGGGAACTGCTGCGACCTCTTTTGAGGTGAAGCCCATGGCTGAGGCTTGTGTCCTTTTGCCGGATGCCCGGGCGATGCCTGACTGCGCCATGCTCCAGGCTCAGGGTAGCTGTAGCAGCACGTGTATTTCTTCCCATGTCGCCAGATCTGTAATTCCGGATTTGCCATTATTATCGTCCTCTCCTTGCCCCAGGGACTATTCTTCTCATTCCGGCCGTGTACTTTCAGGGCCAGACCCCTTTCCTCCCAAGTATTCAGCAACTTCCTGAACCTTTGATCGCCTGGGGTTCCCGCGTCGAGCGACTGTCGTTCGACCTTGAGCGATGTGGCACCACGTAGTCAGCCACTCCTGGCGATTTTATTGCCTGATGAATACATAAAAATGGGAACGTACTTGTGATGTCATTCTGTTTGGAACACCCGGTGCGGGGCATGACCATGCTCTGCCGTAGGCTTTCGATGACACTTTTTTTGAGTTTGATTGCAACCTTGGTAACTGCGGCACCACCGATGGACCCGGGAATCGAGGCGCTCCAGGAAAAAGTCGGTTTTACGGTGATCGAACGCTTCGCCACGCCAGCCGAGGGCGTTACCGGTTATGTCGTGAAGACTGGGGACGGAAAAACCGGAATAGTCTATGGCCTCGGTGACTACATTCTGTCCGGCTCGCTTTTGGAGGGTAACGGCAATGATCTGACCCGCCAATACGCTGCACGCTATATTCCGAAGCCGACGTATGCCTCGGTTGCAGAACAGCTTTCCCAGGATACCCACTTGGTGAGCGAGGGCGGGAAGGGTGCCCCCGAGGTATACGTATTCGCGGATCCCAATTGCATTTTCTGTCACAAATTCTGGCAGCAGACCCGGAGTTGGGTAGCAGAGGGGAAAGTAAGGTTGCACTGGGTCATGGTCGGGTTTCTCAAACCGTCCAGTCTGGGCCTGTCCGCAGCAATCATGAGCGCAGAGGACCGGGCCGGAGCGCTCCAGGCGTTTGAAGAGAATTTCGGCAACAGCGGTAATGGGAGCGGAATTTCCGAGCTCACCCCCATCCCGGCTGACCTCCATGAGTCGCTCGAACAACACAGCCAGTGGATGGCCGAGTTGGGTTTCAGTGGAACACCAGGGCTATTGTTCAAGGAAACGAGCGGCCAATGGCGAGGTCAGACAGGTGTGCCCAAGCACGAAGCGCTGGGCAGGATGCTGGGAATCGCTGAGTAATGGATCAGCTTCCTTCTTTACTCATCGCTGGCCAGATCATGATGGCGGTTGTGGCAGGTTTGCTGCTGAACCTGACGCCCTGCGTGCTGCCCGCGATTCCTATCAAGGTCCGGACCATCCTGCGGGAGGCGGGCAGTCAGCGGTCACATCGGCTGTTGGCTGCGCTGGCGTTCACGGCCGGAACTCTAACCTTTTTCCTGACGCTGGGCGGCCTGACCGCGTTGCTGCAGTGGAATTGGGGCACGTTGTTTCAGTCGACAGTATTCGTCGCCGTTTTGGTTGCGGTGATGGTCGGGTTTGCGCTGGTCACCTGGCTGGATCTGCCCATCCCGGTCCCCGCGTTTGCCGCCTCGGCCCATGGTCGGCGTTACTTTGAGGCATTCGTCTCAGGGTTGTTGAGCGCGGTTTTGGCCGCACCCTGTGCCGGGCCTTTCCTGGGCGGAGTTCTGGCTTTTGCCATTACCCAGCCCGCGCCGGTAATCATGGGGATATTCGGTAGTATCGGGCTGGGCCTGTCCCTGCCCTACGCGGTGTTAATGCTCAAGCCAGAATGGCTGAGCCGATTGCCCAAGGCGGGTCCCTGGACCCTGGCCATTCGAGAAGTGCTCGCGCTGGTTTTGCTGGCTGCGGCCGTCTTTTTCAGCGCGAGCCTGGTCCCCAAAGCGGTTTACCCGTGGCTATGGTGGGCCTGGCTGGCACTGGTCCTCTTCTGGGGTATCCGCCGCTTCATCCAGGGCAACGGCGCCGTGCGTGTGATCGCCGCGACGGCAGCAGGCCTCGCGCTTACGACGGTGCTGGTCTTCGCATTTCCTGCGGAGAATGGTGAGGGCGGGCTTGTCTGGCAACCCTACTCATCGGAACTCCTGAAGGAAACAGAAGCCCGGGGCGAGCCCCACTTGTTGGAGTTCACCGCAGACTGGTGCATTAACTGCAAAGTCCTGGAACGCACGGTGTATCAGGAGCCCGCTGTGGCCGAAGCCGTGCGGCGCGCCAACATGGTGCCCATACAGGTCGATGTGACAGCGAGTGACCCTGAAAAGGACGCATTGTTAACCGCGACGGGGGGGCAGGCCTTACCTTTCGCAGCGGTCATTGACAGTGACGGCATCGTTATCGCCCGTTTCACGGGACTCTTTGACACCGACAGCCTGGTCGAAGCTATCAACCGCACCGACAACTCACAACGTTAGACACTGGAGGCGAACCATGGTGATTCGACACAAAGCATTGCTGGCCGGCGTAGCGATTTTACTGATTGCGGGCGCGGGCGCATTCATTTTGATCGATAACAAACCCGTAAGTACGACCGGTTCCATCCGGACGGAGCGGGCCAGTTCTGAAGCTCCGGCACCCAGTGCCCGAACGGGGCTGGCAGATTCTTCCGACAAGGTGCGCCTAAGAATTGTTGGAGATAATAAGGCACTGACTGGGGAAACCGGTGAAATCGTTTTGGCATTGGACATTGAGCCGGGCTGGCACGTGAACGCCAACCCGGCGTCCATGGAGTTCCTGATTCCCACCGCTGCCAGTTCCTCAGTCAACGGCCAGTCGCTCGAAATTCCGATTCAGTATCCACGTGGCCGGGTCAGCGACATTACCCTTGGTGATACCGCCCTGGAGGTTTACGACGACGGCGCGAGTATTCGGCTGCTGCCCGACGAAAAACAGACAGCCATGTTGCAGGAGGCGGGTAAGCTTGACGTGAAGGTGCGGGTACAGGCTTGCAGTGAGGACGGCGTTTGCCTGGCACCGGCTGACCTGCCTCTTACCCTGAATCTGGACGATACCAACACACAATGACCCCAGGGTTTTCTTCCAAAATGGAATCAAACGGAGAACAACTGTGAACAACATAATAAGAGTATTCCTGATTTCCGTGGTTGCCTTGGGGAGCCTCAAGGCTTATGCCCACTCCATGGAGGATGTTGAAGCGTCGTTAAATGAAAAAGAACGGTATGCTCAGTTTGTCGATCAACCAGCCCCTCCGTTTAAGCTGACCGAAAGCGACGGCAAGACCCTCTCCCTGGCGGATTTAAAAGGCAAAACCGTTGTGCTCAATTATCTCTACACGCGTTGCACTGAGGCCTGCCCTTTACACATGAACCTGATCCGGCAGTTGCAAACCGGGGTTGAAGACGAAGGGCTGAGCGAAGAGGTGGTCTTCATCACGATTGCCACCGATCGTGAAGACGTCGCTGGGACCCGGGAAAACATGCGCGTTTACGGCGAGAACTTCGACCTCAACCCTGGCAACTGGCACTTTCTCTACCGGGCCAGGGACGAATCTCCAGGGTTGACGTCGGAGCTTGCCCAAGCTTACGGCGTTCGATTCACGGACACGGGTGACGGAGTCCAGGTACATGGGGTAGTCACTCATGTGATCGATCCAGAGGGACGGATGCGTGCCCGCTTTCACGGTTTGAAATTTCAGCCTGAACATCTGGTGACCTATCTCAAGGCCATCGCCATAGACCCCAATGCCGCAGCCGATGATGGGTTCTGGAGCCGATTGCATGGGCGTATTGAAGGCCTGATGCAGGGTGAGTAGCCCCTGTGGGCACCAGCGAGGCAGGAGACCGACAACTGTAAACAGGAGAAACCTTCAATGTGTCAGCACCGTAGACCTGCAGCATGGATATTAGCGGGGATGCTCGCTTTTGCTATTTCATTAACTCCCGCCCTTTCGATTGCCGGGGAAGTTCCTGCGTCGGTCGGCCCCCAGGGGTTTTTAATCTGGGAAACACCCCGGAATCTGCCCGAGCTGGCATTTGAAGACGAAAAGGGTAAGCCTTTAACGCTGGCAGATTTTCACGGCAAAGTGGTGTTGCTCAATATTTGGGCGACCTGGTGCGCGCCCTGCCGTGAGGAAATGCCGACGCTGGACTCACTCCAGGCTCAACTGGGGGGCGAGCAATTCGAAGTGGTCGCTCTGTCGATTGACCATGCAGGCATCGGTGTTGTTGAAAAATTCTACCGGGAAACGGGTGTCCAGCATCTTTGCAAGTATATCGATCCATCCACACTGGCTACCTCAACGCTTGGTATAGGAGGCGTCCCTACGACCTTACTGATTGATCATAAAGGTCGTGAAATTGGCCGTCTGGTCGGTGCCACAGAATGGGAGAGCCCAGCCATGGAGGATCTTATTGCCCGTATGATCGCCGAGGTTCCAGACTGAATGCGGCCCGCGCGATTGGAAAAGCGGGTATCCGGTTAAGTGCACCTGAGCATCAGAATGAGACAAACGGACATCTCATCAGATTACTGCTGATGCATGCTGCCCGCGCTGATTCCTGCAAGAACCCCGCACGCCTCTACGGCCCGGTCATCGTTGCAACTTGCTCTCAGTGAAACGAGTTGTTTCTCAAGCGCCTGCAGAGCTGTTATCTGCGAACGCACATGAGAGATGTGATCATCAAGCAAGGCGTTGACGGCAGTACAAGGCTGATGAGGGTTGTCCTGATAGCTCTGTAGTTCGTGAATTTCAGCCAGTGACAAGTCCAGAATCCTGCAGCGACGGATGAAAGCCAGCCGTTCACCATGCTTCTCGGTATAGACACGGTAACCGTTCTCCTGCCGATCTGGCGGCGGCAACAAGCCCTGCTGTTCGTAGAAGCGGATCGTCTGAGTATCGACCCCTACCAACCGTGCCAACTGTCCAATGCGCATCAGGCTCCTCCTCAACGGATTCTTTCCGCTCTATTGACCTTATAGTGGCTATATGGTTTTAAATCATCATTCAATAATACTCAAGTGGAGTCGTATCATGAGCAAAACCTGTGAAGACAACTGTGGCAGCGATGCAGCGCCCCCAGCAGATACCGATAGGGGGGGCTCCTCCGAAGCATCGGGGAAATGGGTCAGCGTTTATGCCGTGCCGAAGATGGACTGTCCGTCAGAAGAACGAATGATTCGCCTGGCCCTGAATGGCTTTGATGAGATTCGGGCGCTGTCCTTCGACCTGTCGAACCGCCGGTTGAAGGTCGTGCACGATGGAGAGGCTGATCCTATCACTGCGAAACTGACGACCTTGGGGCTGGGAGCCTCGCTTCAGGAAACCGCCGCTGCTGATCCGGAAACCATCAAGGCAGCCGAGTCCTCCGCAGCCTCTGCCAAGCAAGAGTCCGTCACCCTGCGTTGGTTGCTCGGCATCAATGCAGTCCTGTTCGTGGTGGAAATGACTGCCGGTCTGATTGCCCAGTCCACCGGCCTGATTGGTGAGTCCCTCGATAATTTTGCCGACGCGGCGGTCTACGTGCTCGCACTTTATGCCGTTGGACATAGTGTGAAAATGCAGGTACGCGCCGCGCATCTCGCGGGGGTACTCCAGCTGATTCTGGCTGTTGGCGTACTCGCGGAGGTGGTGAGACGCTTTGTATACGGCAGTGAGCCTGAATCGCTGATGATGATGGCTATCGCATTCGTCGCATTGATTGCCAATACCAGTTGTCTGCTGCTGATATCCAAACACCGAGAGGGCGGGGCACACATGAAGGCAAGCTGGATATTCTCGGCCAATGACGTGGTGATCAACCTGGGCGTCATCACCGCCGGCGTCCTGGTCGCGTGGACCGGATCCAATTATCCGGATCTGATTATCGGCACCATCGCGGGGGTTGTCGTGCTTAACGGTGCCAGGCGCATTCTGGCGCTCAAGGGTTAAATGATGTCCATTATTGGCAAAAATCTCTCACCGTATACCCTGTTGTCCATCTCCGGCCTGCTGGCAGCGCCTGACCAGGTTGTAAAATGGCTGGTCCAGCAAACAATGGTATATGGCGAGTCTGTTTCGGTGACCCCGTTCTTTAACTGGGTGCACGTATGGAACACCGGTGCCGCATTCAGTCTTTTTGCCAATGGTGGAGGCTGGCAGCGCTACTTTTTTATCGGAATCGCGGTGGTGGTCTCAATCGTGCTGATCAAGCTGATCCTTGAGAACCGTCATAAAGGAGAGGCCATCGCTTACAGTCTTATCCTAGGTGGCGCGACGGGTAACCTGGTTGATCGGATATTCCGCGGCTATGTTGTGGATTCCTTTGATTTCTATTGGCGATCCTGGCATTGGCCGGCCTTTAATCTGGCTGATATTGCAATTGTCCTCGGTGCCTTACTTCTCGTTTCCGTAAGCTTGTTGCGTGAAAAAACAAACACCAATGCCGAATCGGATGGATCTGACTGAGGCCTGCACCTGAACAATGCCATGACCGAACTGGCTGAAAAACTTGTGACAAAAGCCTTGACCTTAAAGTTTACTTTAAAGATATCGTCTTTGCTGAGGAACAACGAAAGACATCCAAAGCAAAGGAGAATGAAACGATAACATTGCAACTTGGAGAAACCGCTCCCGACTTCACCGTGGAATCCACCGAAGGAAACATCCATTTTCATGAATGGCTTGGCGACAGTTGGGTCGTATTATTCTCACATCCTGCCGACCATACACCGGTCTGTACCACTGAACTGGGTGCCTTTGCCAAGCGGAAAGATGAATTCGCCAAGCGCGGCGTGAAACTGATCGGTGTCTCCGTCGACCCACTCGACTCCCATAACGACTGGGCGAAGGACATCGAGAAAACCCAGGGCGCAGGGCTAAATTTTCCGCTCCTGGCAGACAAGGATCAGGTTGTTGCAGACCTTTACGGAATGATCCATCCAAAAGCCGACCCCAAGGTGACCGTTCGTACGGTGTTCATTATCGATTCCGCGAAAAAAATTCGTCTGATGCTGACGTATCCGGGGTCAACTCACGAAACGGAAAAAATCGTATGTTAAGGCATAGCCGGGGTTGTACCACCCTGTAATGACGCAATCAGCGGGCAGGAAACGTCCCCCTTCCGCGCATGGCAGGCACACACTAGTGTCCCTTAACAGAAGTCCGTTTGTTTATTGAGTTTGTCTGATAATCTGGCGATTGACTCAATAATCTGATCGGCAGATTTATGCCATTCAAAGGGTTTCGGGTCTTCATTGTAAATCTT
>Ga0307486_1000700_pt1 | contig 28911 bp, 30 predicted proteins | sample CBIW02metaG_FD_203663 | JGI IMG/M metagenome (GOLD analysis project Ga0307486, IMG submission 203663) | Sea-ice brine microbial communities from Beaufort Sea near Barrow, Alaska, United States - CBIW 0.2 | ecosystem: Environmental > Aquatic > Marine > Coastal | place: USA: Alaska | collected... | reverse complement strand
CGATGACCACGGGTTCGTGTCCTGCACGAGTGATAACAACTTCTTCCCGGTCATCCACCACTGCTGAGAGAGTCTCGGCATACTTCGCCCGGGATTCTGAATATGTCATGGTGCGCATTAGGATCCTTTCGCGTACAAAAAATTGTACGTCCACTTGGTTGCGACTACAACATGCACCCATAGCTTCACCATCGTCGCGTGAGCCGTTCGGGCTACGGGACGGTTTGGAAGTGCTCGACCAATGGGAACGGTTCATAGAGATGATGCAGCAGGGCGCGCCATTCTTGGTACTGCGCGGACTGCCTGAAGCCGATCGTGTGGTCGTCGATTTGCTCCCACTCAACGAGCAGAAGGTAGGTGCTCGGAGACTCGATCGAACGGGACAGCGTCAGGCAGCGACATCCAGGCATTGACGAAATGATCGCCCGTGCTTTTGCGAAGGCGAGCTCGAATTCAACTTCACGACCGGGAATGACTGACAAGAGAGCATGTTCTGTTATCACGTGATCAGTGTCCCATCTAGTGTTCCCCATGCGGGATGGCATTAGCTGCTCGCCCTCAAGCAGGGTCGCCGACCGTCTCATAACCAAAATGCCTCACAACCCACGGGTGCGTGACGGCATCGATTTTTCGTTGCGTTTGAGGCCCGCGTCGTCACGGAAGGGTGTGACTGTGGGCATAGGACCTGTCGGGCCGTGGGGTGAGTCAGCCGGGCAGTAGTTCCTGGATGCTGGCCAGATAGGCCGGCCTGTCAAAGTCGGGGAAGAGGGCGGATTGCACGATATAGCCGTGTGCGAGGCCCATGGTCACAGGGACCAGTCGGGTTGCCCATGTCGTGGCGTCGTGTTTGCTTAGTCCCTCGTGTTCCTCTGCCCATGCCGTGAGAAATCTGAGGTAGATCGGGCGTATCTGGGTGAGGACGTCTGAGACCAGCTCTCGAATCTGGGGGTCCACCATGGCCTCTCCCCACACTTGGAGGAGGATCTGGTTGTGGCTCACGTCCGATGTGACGCCCGCGAGAATAGTCATGACGACAGTGCTGGGTGTTGGCACAACCCCAGCCGCATTGAGCGTTTCAAGCTCGGTGACTGCGTCGCCGATAACGAGGCTCGCCACAGAGTGCATGATCTGCTGTTTGCTCTCGAAGTGTCCGTAGATCGCTCCTGCGGAGAGTCCGGACTCGGCAATAATGTCCGCCATCGACGCACCGTTGAATCCCTTCTTCGCGAAACAACGGAGGGCTGCCTGGGCGATTTCGTCTCTTCGGGTCTCGCGATACTGCTCTGTCACTTTCGGCATGTTGGCTAGTCTACTATAAAGAACGAACATTCGTTTTAGGAGCCCAATTGAGCACTTCACACACCCCGCCCGCCCCCACGTCGTGGTCTCGCATTGTCGGCGTCGGGCTGGTCTTATCCGTCGCCGTCGCTCTCCTCGTCCTCGCATTCGCGTGGCCAAGCGTCACCTCGAGCGTGAAAAACCTGCCCATTGCCGTGGTCGGCCCTGACGCGGCCGTCACTCACGTCGAGGCCGCATTCGAAAAGTCAGCGCCCGACACGTTCGACTTCGTCACCGCGACCGACCGTGACGACGCGGTGAGCATGATCAACACCCGCGACGTCGAGGGCGCAATAGTTCTCGGCGACGCGCCGGAAGTGCTCACCGCCTCGGCGGGGAGCACCATCGTCAGTTCCATCCTCACGACAGTCGCGCCGAAGTTGCAGGCCCAGTTGACTGCAGCGCTCACGGCTCAGGGCATCGAGCCGCCGCAGCCGATCACCGTGGCCGTGACCGACGTTGTTCCCCTCGCTTAGACCGATGTGCGCGGCGCGGGGCTCATCGCCGCGGCGTTTCCGCTGACGCTGGGCGGCGTGCTGGGCGGCATCTTGGCATCCGTGCTTATAGTGGGGGCCTGGCGACGTGTTGTGGCGATTTCGGTCTACGTCGTCGTGGGTGGTCTCGCCCTGGCGGGAGTTCTGCAGGGATGGTTTGGTATCCTCCAGGGCGATTACCTGGTCAACGCCGCAGCGATAGCGCTCACGCTTCTGGCCGTCAGCGCCACGATCGTCGGAATCGTCGCGACCGTCGGCAAGGCAGGAATGGCCATCGGACCGGTGCTGTTCATGGTGCTCGCCAACCCGATTGCATCGTCAACTGCGCCGCTGGAGTTTCTGCCGGAGCCGTGGGGCGCCATCGGCCAGATGTTCCCGCCGGGAGCCGCCGCCACGCTGCTGCGCGACCTCTCCTACTTTCCCGATGCCGCCACGTTGGCTCCCTGGCTGGTGCTCGCGGGATGGTCGACCCTTGGAATTGTGCTCGCCGTCATCGGTCACTTCCGTGGCGCTATGCACGTCGAGATCGACAGCGAGTTCGACACCCCGGTGGACGACCAGGCGGCTCTCAAACAGGAGATGATTCCGGCCGTCTCATGATCCTGATGAACATCTAGCGCCTGCACAAAAGCGACGAGAACCGGATCTCGGCTATCGCAACCATGTCCTTCTAAAAAAGGGGATCGAGGCGGAAGCGGGCGAGGAATTCGACGAGGCAGGCGAACAGGCTCGAACCTGCACAAATTGTGCGGTAAGCGCAGTCGGGTGCGTCCCGGCGCCCCTTGAATCGCCCGTTAACGGCGTGGGCCCAGTCGACCCAGTTCCGCGGTTCCCGTCCGTACCCGATGCGCCACACGTCCCTGGGGTCGGCGCGAACGGCCAGTCGATTGACCGTGTCCGGCTTGATCTCCACTATCCGGCGGCGGCGAACGCTCGAGCGGCGGCCGGCACGCGCGGGCCGACCTCATCGGGGTTGCCGTCGCGGATAAGTCGAGCTGGCGCCGTGTCTTCGAGTTGCGGATTCATGCCCTGAAGCCACGCCTGCGCGACCCGTGGCTGGTCCCGGTCCGTAAGGAGGCCTGCGACTTGGTATGCCAGCCTCAGTCGGCGGATGGCCTCGGCCGGTGGCTTGCGCGTTCCATCGGCCCACTGCCGCACGGCCCGGGTTTCTGTGACGGACCCGAGGTAAGCCACAAGCTGGGCGCCCAAGAGCTCGCGGAGCTGGCCGATGAGTTCGGCGATGTCCGATCGGATGGAGATCTCGGAGGCCCGAAGGCCGGGAGCGTTAAGCGACATATCACCAGCCGAGCTTTCTACCAGGCTAGATACTATCGGTGAGACACCCGAAATCCCATTTTTAATGACCGCATGCGGGCTCGGCACTGGGCATTCGTGCTGGGCGGGTTGTCGTTTGACTGGCGAAGGCATCCTGCGCATCGCCGGCCAGTCCTTGGATCCCGACCACGTGGATCCAGCGGATCCTCCTAGACCCAGTAACTGTCAAAGATGTCCTGATGCAGAATTGTCAGGGATGTCCTGATACATCACACATCACAGGCGTCAGTGGATCATTTTCTTGCCCACAACTTGCCCACATTTGAACTGAAATGATGCCGATTTCAGTGATCACGTGGAGCCCAAAAAGCCCGTAATATCAACGATTTTGACGCTGTGAGGCGTGGTCCCGGGCACCCATCGGTCACTCGTAATGAGAAGGTCGTCAGTTCGATTCTGACAGGCGGCTCCACTAAATACCCTGATCAGGCGGGATCTGTTCATGACTGCTGGGCCGTGATTCCACACGGTTGGGCGCATCTGCTCTCCTTTTCATTCCGGGCCTGGTCGCTAGGAGTTCTCGCGTTGCCGCACGCATCGATGCAGCCTCCGAGGCGAAGAGCGGACAGCATCCGCTGTTGACAAATAGTCGGCATGTGTGGCGGGAGCACAGTCCGACGGCGATTGCGGCCGATGGGCGTTTCTCGGCTGGGTCCTAGTGGCTTTCGGTGGCGAACGCTCCTTGGGGGCCGAAGGCCAACGCGGCGAACCGCTCGCCGATGTTCTGATGTGTTGTCGCGTCCGGGTGGAGTTGGTCGGGTAGGGGGCGCGTGGCGCAATCTGTGGCGCCATAGAGGTCGAGGCCGTCGAGGTAGAACAGGTTCGGATCGTTGGCCGTGCGTTGCTGCACGATCCGGGATAGTTCCGCGCGAATTACTGTGAGGGTCAGTTTTCCGGCAGCGACCTCCGGCGGGTTACCGGTGGCCGTGAACTGCAGGTGCCCGTCGGCGTAGGCGCTGAGGTCTATAGCGGTGGGTCCAGGTGTGTTTTCGTGGATAGGACAGATGAGAGGAGAAATGACGAGCAGTGGCGTTGTGGGGTGGCCTTCTCGGATGGTGTCGAGGAAACCGTGCACCGCGGGCGTGAAAGCGCGCAGTCGCATGAGGTCGGTATTGATGATGTTGATGCCGATCTTGAGGCTGATGAGGTCCGCGGGGGTGTCGCGCATCGTGCGGGCCGTGAAAGGGTCGAGAAGGGCGCTGCCTCCGAAGCCGAGGTTGACCAGTTCGGCGCCCCCGCGGGAGGCCGCGAGTGCTGGCCAGGTCCCCGTCGGGTTTTCGGCGTTGGAGCCGTGGCTGATTGAGCTTCCATGGTGCAACCAAACCCGGCGGTGTCGCGCTGCTGCCTGTTCGATGGGGGCGTCCGTGCGCAGGGCGACGAGTTCGGTTTTCTCGTTGTGGGGTAGCCAGATCTCGACATCCTTCACATGGTCGGGCAGGCCGGTGAAACGAATGGTGCTCGCCGGGCCGAGGTGGGTTGTGGTTGCGCCGGTGGCCATGATGATTGTGACAGTGATGCCGGTCGTCGCGGTGGCCTGACCGGTTAGCTGGCCGTCGATAAGCAGGTCGAAGATGCCGTCCGGGCGGGGTGGACCGCCAAGGTAGACGAATTTGGTGGGTAGCACGTCGAGCTCGATGGCGGTGGCTCGGGTGCAAAATGCGATGCGTACCCCGGACGGCTGGGACTCCGCACTGGCCAACTGCGGGTCCATGTACTGCGCGCGGGCCCAAGCGGGGAGGCGGTGGGGGAGGAGGCCGTGGTCGGTGCGTTCCACGTCGAGGGCGCCGCGGAGGTGGTCCGGTGTCAGGGGTGTCGTGATCCAGTCGTACTGGGTGGGCATGATGTCAGCCTTCTGATCGGGAGAACGGGAATCTGTTGGGTGAGTGGGTTGCTATAAGGGTTCTGGCCAGTTGTGCAGCAGGGCGTCGAGGGCGTCGAGGGTGCGGGACCAGGATTCCTGGGAGTCGGGGAGACTATGGCTGAAGCCGCCCTCCCGCTCCAGGGTTGCGAAACCATGGAAGACGCTGCCGAGCAGCCGGACCGCGTGGGTCTGGTCCGGCTCGGTCAGCTGATAGCCGCGCAGGATCGTCCGGGTCATCTGGGAGTGTCGGGCGCCGGCGCTCGCGTTCGCCGTCTCTGGGTCGAGCCGGAAATGCATCGCGGCATAGCGGCCGGGGTGCTCACGGGCGTAGTCGCGATAGACGTTACCGAGGGCAATGAGAGCGCCCTTCCCCGCGCGGCCGGCCAAGGCATCCGCAGCCCGGCCGGCGAGTTCCTCGAGGGCGAGCAAGGCGATTCTGGTCTTGAGATCCTGGGAGCTTGTGACGTGGGAGTACAGGCTTGCGACCTTGACGTCGAACCGTCTCGCGAGTGCCGACAGAGTGACGTGGTCGAAGCCGACCTCGTCGGCGAGTTCGGCACCCGCCTGGGTGAGGCGTTTCGTGGTTACTCCTTTGCGTGCCATTTGCGCTCTCCAAAGCTAATATTATTAGGTATTTACCTAATACTATTAGGTTACGATCAAAAAATGAATCGTGATAGCTGACGCCGAGAGGCAGGCGCACCGGTTTTTCAATGGTCTCGCTAACGCAGATTCTTGGATTATTGATCATCATGGATCTGCAATGGGTCGAAGCAGCTCTTGGTCGCCAAGCGGTACTTGGGGTTGCCCCTGTCCACGAAACGGCGTGTCGGCCGTAGAAGCCCAGTGCTACCACGTTGGTTGAGCCGACCGTTAGTGGGACTTTCGCCGCGCCCAGCTCACGAAACCAGTATTCCGCGTCGATTGTCGTCTCTTGCCCCAGCTCTGTTCCCGGTTCTGTATGATTCGTGACCAAGAAATACACCCCACCACGGTGCCAGTCTTTCCCGACAATTACGGTGCCAACCATCATCCCGCCAATGAACCCACGGAGAACGCGAGCCTTCAAGGCTGCACGAATGCTAATGGTCGTTCTCACGGTTGACGCTTCGGCATCTCAGCGTGAGTTTTTTTGGAAGCAAAATTTCGACCGATCTAGAGGCCAAACGCCCCGATGAGCGGCTCCAATCACACACCCCTCCGCGGGAGGTGAAACTTGAATGAGGCGAAGGCTCCTTCGGCGTTGAGCCTTGTGGCGTAGCCCAAGGAAGTTGCTTTTCCCGAAGCCTTGTTATCTGATGAAAAATGTATTTTACTGTATGAAATTCACCGCCGAATTTTGTACGAGCAGGGACACATTTTATGGCAGAGCTATCCACGCGCACTGTTGAGCGAGCGCTCAGCCTGCTCGGCATCATCTGCGATCGGAGCAACCTCAATTTGTCCGAGGCCGCGCGTGCCGCCGGTCTCTCTCCCAGTACGGCTTTGCGGCTGCTACGTACTTTGGAGATAAATGGTTTTGCCCGCAGAGACCTTAATGGCACCTACGGTCCGGGCAGTCGCCTCATCCAGCTCGCGGCGCAGTCGCTAGGCAACGAGTCGCTGATCACGCTGTGTCGCGGCGAGATGGAAGACCTGGTTGCCAACACCAACGAATCTGTCTATCTCAGTGTGCAGTCGAACCCGGATACGGCACTGTACATAGCGATTGTTGAAGGTACTCATTCCGTGCGTCATGCCAGTTGGGTGGGCCGGGCTCTGTCGATGGAAAACTCTGCGACCGGCCGCGTGCTCGCCGGCCTCACACCCCCCGATGGCTATTTTTCACTGGAAAACGGCGTCGAGAAAGATGTGACCGCTATCGCCGCTCCCATCTATTCGGAGCGCTGCGTTGTGGCGTCGATGAGTATCGTCGTGCCGAGCTATCGGGTGCACGATACCGACGTCGCGCGATTTGGGGGAGCGCTGGTCACTGTTACTAATCGGCTCTCTGCCCGGCTCGCCAGACGAGTCGACGTCCCTGTTGAAGAGGGATACCTGTGACGATTACCGGCGCAGGCGTCGAGAACCATCATCGTCTGTGCAAACCAGAAGACCGACCGACCTGAGCTATTGCGCCCCGCCCAGAGCTCCCTCCACCCAACGAGAAAATAGAGGACTGACATGCACGGCTCACGCCCCGTCCGCGCCGCCCGCGGCACTACCCTCACCGCACAGAGCTGGCAGACCGAAGGGCCGCTGCGAATGCTTATGAACAACCTCGACCCCGAGGTTGCTGAGCATCCCGAGAATCTGGTGGTCTATGGTGGCACGGGCAAGGCTGCCCGCAACTGGGAATGCTACGACGCGATCGTGCGCACCCTCGAAACGCTCGAGAAAGACGAGACCCTGTTGGTGCAATCCGGCAAGCCGGTGGGCGTGTTTCGCACCCATGAGTGGGCACCCCGGGTACTCATCGCTAACTCCAATCTGGTAGGCGATTGGGCGACCTGGCCCGAGTTTCGACGCCTGGAGCACCTCGGCCTCACCATGTACGGGCAGATGACCGCCGGATCGTGGATTTACATTGGCACCCAGGGCATTCTTCAGGGCACCTACGAAACCTTCGCCGCGGTCGCCGCGAAGCGGTTTGGCGGCACGCTGGCCGGCACCCTCACCCTCACCGGCGGGGCCGGCGGCATGGGCGGCGCGCAGCCACTGGCCGTCACCATGAACGACGGCGTCGTGCTGATCGTTGACGTGGACGAATCCCGCTTGCAGCGCCGCGTTGATCACGGCTACCTCGATGAAATGACCGATAATATCGACGACGCCATCGCCCGGGTCATTGCCGCCAAAGCCGAACGCCGACCGCTGTCGGTGGGCCTGGTTGGCAATGCTGCCACGGTCTTCCCTGAACTATTGGCGCGCAAAGTGCCCATTGATATTGTGACCGATCAGACCAGTGCCCACGATCCGCTGTCCTACCTGCCGGAAGGTGTCAGCGTTGAACAGTGGCACGCTGACGCGGCCGAACATCCGAAAGATTTCACCGAGCGCTCACGGGCGGCAATGGCCAAACAGGTCAAAGCGATGGTGGAATTTCAGGATGCCGGCGCCGAGGTCTTTGACTACGGAAACTCCATTCGCGCCGAAGCCCAACTGGGCGGCTATGAGAGAGCCTTCGATTTTCCCGGCTTCGTGCCCGCCTACATTCGCCCGCTCTTCGCCGAGGGCAAGGGCCCCTTCCGCTGGGTGGCGCTGTCGGGAGATCCGGCCGATATCGCCGCGACCGACAAGGCGATCGTCGAACTGTTTCCCGAGGATGAGCACCTGCGCCGGTGGATCACTAAGGCCCAGGACCTGGTGCACTTCGAGGGTCTGCCCGCGCGAATCTGCTGGCTGGGCTACAAAGAGCGTCACCTTGCTGGCCTAAAGTTCAACGACATGGTCGCCTCCGGTGAACTCAGCGCGCCCATCGTGATCGGCCGCGACCACCTCGACTCCGGCTCCGTTGCTTCGCCGTATCGCGAAACCGAAGATATGAAAGATGGTTCCGACGCGATTGCCGACTGGCCTCTTCTGAACGCCCTGCTGAACACAGCGTCGGGTGCTACGTGGGTATCAATTCACCACGGCGGCGGCGTCGGCATTGGCCGCAGTATCCACGCGGGTCAGGTCATTGTTGCCGATGGCACCGCGCTTGCCGCTGTGAAGATCGAGCGCGTGCTCACCAACGACCCCGGAACGGGAGTGATGCGCCACGTTGACGCGGGCTATGAGCGGGCCGAAGAGGTGGCCCGCACGCGTGGCCTGCGCGTACCCATGATGGAGACGGATTGAGCGACCTTCTCGCCCACGGCATGCTGGCCGGTCTCGCGCAAATAGCGCAAACCGGCCGGGACGCCGGACGCGGCGGATATTCCCGGCACGTTTGGCAACCAGCCGATTTTGAGTTGCGGGCCTGGTTCATCGAACGCGCCGAGCGCCTCGGGCTGATGGTTGAAACCGACCGCAACGGCAACATCTGGGCGTGGTGGGGAGCCCCGGGGCCAAACGCCGTTGTTACGGGCAGTCACCTCGACTCCGTGCCGGGCGGAGGCGCCTACGATGGCCCCCTCGGCGTGGTATCGGCGTTGGAGGCCATTGCCCGGCTGCAAGAGCGCGGTGTTACGCCCACGCGACCGTGCGCCATTGTGGTCTTTGCTGAAGAGGAGGGATCACGGTTTGGCATTGCCTGCCTCGGCTCCCGGCTGATGGCTGGAACGCTAGACGCCGACCGCGCCCGCGCCCTCTCGGACCGAGACGGAGTAAGCCTGGCGGATGCCGCCGCGCGCGCTGGCGTAAATCCGGCCCACCTCGGAACGGATCGGGAGGCCTTGGGCCGCATCGGGCTCTTCATTGAGCTTCATGTTGAGCAGGGCCGAGGCCTCATCGACCAGGGTCATCCGGTGGCTCTGGCCTCGTCAATTCTCGCGCACGGCCGCTGGCGGCTTACCGTGACCGGTCAAGGCAATCATGCTGGGGCCACGCTGATGACAGATCGCCGCGACCCGATGATCGCTACGGCGCGCGCCCTGCTCCTCGTGCGCGATGCCGCAACGAAAAGGCCCGGCACGAGAGCCACCGTCGGTCGCCTAAACGTTGTTCCCGGGGGCACGAACGTAATCCCGTCCCGGGTCGATGCGTGGCTCGACGCCCGGGCAGAAACCGACGAAGAGACGCGCGTTCTCGTGGAGGAGATCACCGCGGGGGTTGAAGCTGCCGTGGCAGAAAACGGATGCACGGTGTCGGTCATCGAAGAGTCGTGGACGGGGGCAGTGCACTTCGATCCGATACTACGAGACCGATTCAGTGCCGCTCTCGATAACATTCCGGCGCTGGCGACGGGCGCTGGGCACGACGCTGGAGTTCTCGCCGCGAGCGTTCCCAGCGCCATGCTCTTCGTGCGAAACCCCACCGGAATCTCGCATTCACCAGAGGAATTCGCAGAGGCGGAGGATTGTGTCGCTGGAGTTGAGGCGCTGGAGAAACTGCTCAGGACCCTGCTGTGACTTCTGAGGGAGGCACACCAAAACCCACGTATTGGTGCCATACCCTGCTCATCAGCGGCGAACCGGCGTACGGCGTTCGCATTGAGGTTGGCCCCGACTCGCGTATTGCCAGCCTTACCATCGGCCGCGCCGCGAGGCTGCACGACGTGCTGCTCGGCACCGTGCTTCCCGGCATGGCCAATGCGCACTCTCACGCGTTTCATCGTGCGTTGCGCGGACGCACCCACGCCGACGGAGGAGATTTCTGGCAGTGGCGCGAGGCCATGTACCTGGCCGCTGGCAGGCTCGACCCGGGCCGCTATTACGCCCTGGCACGCGCGGTGTTCGCCGAGATGTTGGTCAGCGGCTGGACGGCGGTTGGCGAGTTTCACTACGTTCACCACCGCGTCGACGGATCTCCGTACCCGCGAGAGCACGCCATGGAACTGGCGCTGGCCGCAGCAGCGCGCGATGTCGGCATCCGCCTGGTGCTGCTCGACACCCTTTATCTCACCAGCGCGATTGGTCGTCCGCTCGCCTCGGAACAACGCGCCTTTGGCGACGGGTCCGTCACCAACTGGCTGGAGCGCTGGCGCTCGCTGCAGGTGGCCCTCGGCGTCGACGCCGAGGGCAGGGTTAGTCTGGGCGCCGCCATCCACTCCGTGCGCGCTGTGCCCCGCACCGATATCCAGAAGGCGTTCGCCGGTCTGCCGGCGCACATTCCCGTGCACATTCATCTCTCTGAACAGCCCCAGGAAAACGTGGACTGCCTCATGGAGTACGGTCTGACGCCAACCGGTGTGCTCGCCGAGCTCGGAGCGTTGTCGCCGCGGTTGAGCGTTGTGCACGCCACGCACCTCACCGCGGAGGATATTGCGTTGCTCGGTGATGCTGGGGCCACCGTGGTCATGTGTCCCACCACGGAAGCCGACCTCGGTGATGGAATCGGCCCGGCCCGACAGCTCGCCGACGCTGGCGCCAGAATTGCCCTGGGTTCTGACCAAAACGCCGTCGTCGACCCGCTGCTGGAGATGCGCGGCCTCGAAGCCGGAGAGCGGCTGGGCTCGGGGCAGCGTGGACGCTTCGCGCCCGTCGCCCTTCTGGCCGCCGCGTCAAACGCCGGTTACGCCTCTCTCGGGCTGGGGGACAATACTCTGCGCGTCGGGGGCTTCTGCGACCTCGTTGAGATTTCGACGAACAGTGCGCGTACCGTTGGATCAGCGGTGGCCCAGTTGCCGCTCACCGCCACGGCGTCCGATGTGCTGCGAGTCATCGTGCACGGCGTCGTCGTCGCCAACACTGGGCGTCTCATTTCTGCCGCCGGCGCCGCGAAAGACCGCTTGCCGGAAGACTTATTGCGTCTGGCTCTGGATGATCTGTACAGTGATCTGCCCCGAGCGTCCCCAGAACAGGAGGCCGCTCATGACTAGTCATCAGCCCACCGAACTCATTACCGGTATCGCCGAGCTGACCCGCCAGATTGATGGCGAACCGCGATTGTTGAACGCTGCCCTGGTGATTGAGAACGGTCGCATCGCCTGGATGGGCTCGGCGGCTAACGCTCCCGCGGCAGACCATCGAACGGATGTCGGCGGTCGCGCCGCACTTCCCGGCTGGGTCGACACCCATACCCACCTCATTTTCGCCGGCGATCGGGCAGCAGAGTTCGAAGCCCGGATGGCGGGCGAGCGCTACGCAGCGGGGGGAATCAATACGACCGTGCAGGCAACGCGAGCGGCTTCCGAGGAAGCGCTGGTCGACAATGCCGCGCGCCTTCGCCGCGAGGCCGAGGCCCAGGGCACGACGTTTCTAGAAACCAAAACCGGCTATGGACTGGACCTGGCCAGCGAGGTGCGTTCGGCCCGGGCCGCAGCAGCCGTGGCCGATGTCGTCACCTACCTCGGCGCCCACGTCGTTCCCTCCACTGTCGATCGGAGGGAGTACCTGGATCTCGTCACCGGTCCCATGCTTACTGCGGTGGCGCCCTACGTGTCGTACATCGACGCATTCTGCGAGTCTGGAGCCTTCGACGTGGAGGAGACGCGCGAGGTACTTCTCGCTGGCCGTGCGGCCGGCCTCGGCCTCCGCCTACACGGCAACCAACTGGGATTCAGCGGTGGGGTTCAACTCGCCGTCGAGCTCGGCGCGGCCAGCGTAGATCACTGCAATTATCTCGAAGCCACAGATATCGACGCCCTCGCCGGGTCATCAACGGTCGCTACGCTGCTGCCGGCGTGTGATCTGTCAACGCGGATGCCCTTTCCACCCGCACGAAAACTGCTCGACGCTGGAACCTCAATCGCTCTGGCCACAAATTGCAACCCCGGCACGTCGTACACAACATCGATGCCGTTCTGTGTGGCGACGGCAGTGTTGCAGATGGGCTTGACCATTGAGGAGGCGATCTTTGCCGCCACCCGCGGCGCGGCGCGAGCCGTGGATCGCGAAGCTGGCCCAGATGCGGTGGGGTCGCTTCAGGTGGGCGGTTGGGCCGATCTCCAAGTGCTGAACGCGCCCTCGGTGGCGCATCTGGCGTACCGGCCTGGCGTTCCGCTGGCCACGTCGGTGTGGCGGCGCGGGGTGAATAGCAGGCGCGCGGACGGTGATGACGGCCGCTGAGTAGGCGGGGATCATCGGAGCCGGTCGGATTTGCGGTGAGCTCGTGGGTATCGACGCCCGGCAACCCGCCTATGCGGTAGCGGGCGCTCCGAGTTGCACCGAAAGCTCCGCTGCGACGCGGGCGGCCAACTCTCCAGCCTCGTTGAGGTGGGAACCCAGCCGGGTCTTGGGCGCACTCACATTGATCGCGGCAATTATGCTGCCTCGAAAATCGAACACCGGCGCCGAGACGCCCACAACCCCTCTCTCGAACTCCTCATCGACGGTGGCGAAACCCCGACGTTGAATCTGTGTCACTTCGCGCTTGAGGCTTGCAAAATCGGTGACCAGCGGCAGTCCGTAATGCTGCCGGGAGGAAGCATCCGCTGTGTCGGCGCTCAGCAGTGAGGGCGAAACGGGACTCGTCACTGGCTCGTCGCTGCCGTGAGCCTCGTACCAGCGCTTGAGGTCGTCGTCGGCCCAGTCGCTCACGAGTACCCGCCCCGAGGAGGTCCGCCATGCTGCTGTGCTGACTCCCTCCCAGCCGAGTCCGCGAAAGGCATACTCACTCAACTCGCTGGCCAGGGTGAGCACATTTCCTCCGCGCAACACGCACAGGTGTGTGGTCTCGTGGGTGGCGGTGACCACCCGCCGCAGGTAGGGCACGGATGCCCGCACGAGGCGGGATTCGAGCGTGCGGGCAGCGAGGGCGTACAGCTGGTAGCCCAAACGGTAGTTCAGGGTGACCTCGTCGCGGGAAACCAGACCATATTCGGCCAGCGTGGCCAGGGTGCGCGACACGATGCCCTTGTCTCGACCGGTGATTTGGGCCACGCGCAGCACTCCAAGCCCCCCAGCGGTATCCGCCTCGGGGGAGCCGAGTACCTCGAGCAGTTCAAGATCGCGGCGTAACCCGGCAGAATTACGTCGCGGCGGGGCCGGACGCGTTCCCGCTGCAGAACTCGAATTGTTCAAAGTCATTGCGACAGACTAAATGGATATTGCCATTTGCACAACCCTAGTTGTGCAAACGGAAACCATCTCGTAGTCTCGCTATATTCCACCGCTGGTTTTTTGACTGTGCGGATCACGCAGAGCTGAGTGAAGGAGGACGCCCCCTGTGAATTTAGACCTGAATGGACTTTTCAAATTTTGGTCCCGCCGGTGGGATGACATCCTCGAACTGCTCGGTGAGCACCTCGCGGTGGTCTCGCTCTCGCTGCTCATTGCTCTCGTTCTCGGCGTGGGGGTGGGCATGCTCGTGTGGAACAAGCCGATGAGCCGGTCTGTCGTTATCGCCGCCGCCGGCGTGGCCCTCACCATTCCATCGCTCGCGCTGCTCGCCCTGCTGCTGCCCATCTTCGGCCTCGGTTGGATTCCGACGGTGATTGCACTGGTGATGTACTCGTTGCTCCCCATCGTGCGCAACACAGTGGTGGGGCTGCGCGAGGTACCGCCCGCGATCATGGAATCAGCCCTCGGAATGGGAATGACCCCGTTCACCGTGTTGCTGCGCGTGCAATTGCCCATGGCGTGGCCCATCATCATCACCGGCGTGCGGGTGGCCGCGCAGGTGACAATCGGTGTCGCGGCCATCGCCGCTTACGTGGCCGGCCCTGGCCTCGGCCAATTCATTTTTCAAGGCCTCAGCTCGCTCGGATCGAAAAACGCCCTCAACTTTGCTCTCACCGGAACGCTCGGGGTTGTTGTACTCGCCCTTCTCGTCGACGCCGCTTTTGTGGCCATCACCCGCATCACCACCTCAAGGGGACTCCGTGCCTAAAGCGCCAAACACCGCTCTTATTCAAATCTCCGGCAAGACCAGCGGAGCCCTCATCGAACTCAATAACGTCACCAAGCAGTACCCGAACCAGCCCGTTGCTGCGGTCGAAAACTTTTCCATGACCGTACAGCCCGGTGAGCTGATCATGTTCGTCGGGCCCAGCGGATGCGGCAAGACCACGACCATGAAGATGATCAACCGCATTATCGAACCCACCAGCGGATCGATCTCCATTGACGGCCGTGACGTGCTCTCGCTGAACCCCAGCGAGCTACGCCGGCACATCGGTTATGTCATTCAGCAAATCGGACTCTTTCCGCACATGACGATCGCCGAAAATATTGCCGTCGTGCCGAAACTTTTGGGCTGGACCAAAGAGAAAACCAGCGACCGGGTACAGGAGCTACTCACCACGGTGGGGCTCGAACCCGGAGATTTCGCCCACCGCTACCCCAAACAGCTCTCGGGCGGACAGCAACAGCGCGTAGGCGTAGCTCGCGCTCTGGCCGCAGACCCGCCCGTCATGCTCATGGACGAGCCCTTTGGAGCCACCGACCCGATTACCCGGGAGAAGCTGCAGGCCGAGTTCTTGCGCCTGCAGGCGTCACTGGGTAAAACCATCATCTTTGTCACCCACGACTTTGATGAGGCGGTGCGGCTGGGTGACCGTATTGCGGTGCTGAGCAACCGCAGCCAGATCGAACAGTTTGATACTCCCGCAAACATCCTCACAAATCCCGCCAACGAGTACGTCTCCTCGTTCATCGGTCGAGGAACGGCGATCAAGCGGCTGGTGCTGGTTCCGGTGACCGCAGCCAAGTTGGGCCCCGCGAGTGCTGCGACCCGAACGACATCCTTTGTGCAGACCACGGATTCGCTTCGGGATGCTCTCGATGCCCTCGTGCTGACGGGGGCTTCGGCGCTGGCCGTTCGCGACGAAGAGAATCGGATTGTGGGGTCGATCAATATGGAAGCGATCTCGGCGGTTCTCGGCGTCGAAGTACCGCTTCTCGCCCGCACAACGGAGAACTGACCGTGACGAAGCCACTGACCGACCCGGCCCGGAGCAGCGCCACCAGCGCGACACCCACAGTGCTTCCGGTGGCTACCCGGCGATCAGAAATCTGGTCGATCAAACGTTTTGTCACCCCCGCCGTGGTGCTGGTGGTGCTCGTGGTCCTCTATCTGTGGCTGGCCAGCCTGAGCCTCGACTCCATTGAGTCGCGCACCCTGAATGCGGATTACATCATCGCCCGAGTGCGGGAACACCTGGGCCTGTCCGTGGTCGCCTCCGCCCTGGTCGCCGCGCTCGCCATCCCCACCGGAGTGCTGCTCAGCCGCACTCCCTCTCGAGCCATCAAGGCCGTTGTGCTCGGTGCGGCCAATGTGGGCCAGGCCACACCGGCCGTCGGCGTCATCATCCTGCTCGCCATTATTTGGCAAACTGGCTACCTCACCGCCCTGGTGGCGCTCGTGATCTATTCGTTTTTGCCGGTGCTGCGCAACACCATGATCGGGCTGCAGCAGGTGGATGAGAGCGTGCGTGAATCTGCCTTTGGCATGGGAATGACCCGAAATCAGGTGCTCCTTCGCATCGAGTTGCCCCTCGCGGTGCCCGTAATTCTGGCGGGCCTTCGCACGTCCCTCGTCTTCTGCGTGGGGGTGGCCACCATCGCCACCTTCATTAACGCCGGGGGTCTCGGCGACATGATCGTGAACGGTCTCAAGCTGCAGCGTTACCCAGTGCTCGTAACCGGCGCTGTGCTCGTGGCCTGTATCGCGCTGCTTATTGACTGGATCGCCGCCACCGCTGAAGACGTGCTGCGCCCCCGCGGCACCTAGGTCTGCAAAGTTTTTACCGCATCACAGCAATCACCATCACCGTGCACACGAGGAGAAACCATGAAAAAATCTACCGTCCTGTCCATTTTGTCCCTCACCGCTATCGGCGCCTTAGCACTCACGGGGTGCTCCTCCGGAGGGACCGCTGACGCCGGCGCGAAGGGCGACGAGGTTGCCGGGCTCACCGGCACCGTTGGCGCCAAAGACTTCTCCGAGCAGTACATCCTGGCCTATCTCACCAGCGGGCTGCTGAACGCGCACGGCGCCAAAACGGATGCCAACACCCAGGTGGTGGGCTCGGCTAACGTTCGCGCTGCCCTCGAAAGTGATGAGTTCATGGGGTACTGGGAATACACCGGAACCTCCTGGATCACCTACAACAAAAACACCACCCCGGTTCAGGGCGAACAGGCCCAATTTGACGCCACCAAGAAGGCCGATGCCGCAAACGGTATCGCCTGGCTCGACCCGGCACCGTTGAACAACACCTACGCGTTCGCCATTCGGTCCGACCGAGCCAAAGACCTGGGTGTCACATCGCTGAGCGATATTGCCAAGCTGCCCATCGCCGATCAGACCTTCTGCATCGAGAGCGAGTTCTCCACCCGTGACGACGGCTGGCCGGGCCTGAAGACCGCCTACGGCCTCGACGTTCCCGACTCGAACGTGGCCCTGCTCGACACGGGTGTGATTTACACGGCCACAGAAAAGGGTGACGACTGCAACTTCGGTGAGGTATTCCAAACCGACGGTCGAATCAAGGGCCTCGACCTGGTGGTTATGAAAGACGATAAGGAATTCTTCCCCGTTTACCAGGGCGCGTTCACTCTCAAGCAGGCAACCCTCGACGAGCACCCGGGCATTGCTGATGTCATGGCGCTCATGAGCGACAAGCTCACGACCGAAGAAATGCAGAAGCTGAACGCTCTGGCCGACGTTGAGGGTGAAGACCCCGAAGACATCGCCAACACCTGGCTGACCGACCAGGGCCTCATCTAATGAATTCGGCCCCTCGCACAGCCCCATCCCTGCAAATTGGCGAAAGCTTTATTGGCGACGGTGTGAATGCCGCGCACGTCAATACGGTCTTTGGCCACCGCGAGGGGCCAGCCGGCGTGGCGTGGGCGAGCGCCCTCGCCACGCCCAGCGCCGGGCATGTTCCGTTCGTTACGGTTTTACGCCCGTCGCTGCCTGTCAAACCGCTCACCCTGTTCGTCACCAAGGCTGCCCCGGCATCGGATGCCCACGGGCTGCTTATTTGGGGACCGGCGCAGGCGGGCATCGCTGCCGGTGTGGCAGAGGCCCTTTTTGATGGCACCATCACCCTCGAACAGGCTGATAGTCACGTGATCATTGCGGCGGTGTGGGTCAACCCCTCTGCCGACGACGCCGAAGCGGTCTACGCCAACAATCGCCTCTCGGTGCACACCGCTCTGGTGAATGGTGCAGCGTTATTGCCGAGCACCGAGGCCGTGATTGCGGCACGCAACAACCCCACCAACCCGTTCTTCACCCCGGAGCCAGCCGAGGGTCTCGCCCACGCCACTAGACAATCGGAAACTGCTCCATGAAGATCACCGCGATCCACCTCACCAGGCTCAACCTGCCGCTCGACCCACCCTTTTCGGCTGCCTGGGATCCCATTCCACGCCGCAACTTTGCGGCCACACTCGTGCGCGTGGAAACCGACGAAGGTATCGTGGGCGTGGGGTCGGGGGATACCATGGACGGCTTCGAAGCCTACGAAGATCTCTTTATCGGCACCGATCCGCTGCAGATTCTCAACCAGGTGCGCCGCATCGAAACCATCAACTTTCACGGCGGCCGCTACTGGCCCCTCGAATCGGCCTTCTGGGACATAATCGGCCAGGTGGCGGGCCTGCCGGTCAGCGTCTTGTTCGGTGGGGCCCGCGACCGCCTTACCGCCTACGCCTCGTGTGGCGAGCTAAAACCGGCGGGAGTTCGTGCCGAATCCGCCCTGGCAGCGCAGGAGCGCGGCTTCAAAGCCATGAAGATTCGCATTGCCCGCGACAGCATCAACGACGGGATCGCCGCCGTTCGGGCCACGCGCGAGGCGGTTGGCGCCGACTTCGACATCATGGTGGACCTCAACCAGATGTGGCGCATGAGCGGTGACATCGAGGCGGCTCTGCCCCTGGCGCGGGTGCGCCGCATCGCCGACGAACTGCACGATCTGGGCGTGCTGTGGTTGGAAGAGCCGCTACCGCAGGCCGACATTGTTGGCGCGCGGCGCCTCCGGTCTGAAACGGGCATCCAAGTGGCCGCCGGCGAAATGGTGCGCAGCATGGCCGAGATGAATGCGCTCATCGAAGCGGATGCCTACGATATTTACCAGCCCGACGTTGTGCTGGCCGTGGGCATGTATCGGGCCCGGCAGGTAGCCGAATCGGCCAACCTGCGCCACCGCCTCTTCACCCCGCACACCTGGAGCAACGGCTTGGGGTTGCTCGCCAACCTACACGTGGCCGCGGGGGTGGATGCCGGCCCGTATCTGGAATTTCCCTACGACCCGCCCGGTTGGACGCCCGAGCGCCGCGACTTCTTTATGACCCCGATCGACATCGACGCCGCCGGCGATCTCGTGGTGCCTGCCCTGCCGGGGCTCGGCGCCGAGATCGACTGGGCGGCAGTGAAGAGATACACCGTATGACCAATTGGATCGCCGCCGCCGCTACCCTGAAGCCCGAAACACGACTGTTTATCGACGGCGAATTTCGCTCCGCCCGAGATGAAGCCACCTTCGACAGTTTCTCACCGCGTGACGGCCGGCTGCTCGCCACGGTGAGCGCCGCCGGTGAAGCAGATGTTGATGACGCCGTTCGCGCCGCCGCCCGCGCCTTCGACTCCGGCCTTTGGTCGCGCACCGATCGACGTGAACGGGCCCGGGTGCTCGCGCGCCTGAGCGATCTGATGCTGGAAAACCTCGACGAACTGGCCCTGCTGGAGTCGATCGACTCCGGCCACCCCATCGGCGATGCCCGCCGGGTAGACGTGCCGCAGGCCGCGCGCACCGTGCGCTGGTACGCCGAAGCGATCGACAAGATCTACGACGAGGTGGCGCCCACCCCGCAGAATGCCCTAGCCCTGATTACCCGCGAACCTCTCGGGGTCGTGGGCGCGGTCGTGCCGTGGAACTATCCGCTCATCATTACGGCGTGGAAAATTGCCCCGGCGCTCGCCGCTGGTAACTCGGTGGTGCTGAAGCCCGCCGAACTGACCAGCCTGTCGGCGCTCAAGCTCGCGCAGTTAGCCGCCGAAGCCGGCGTTCCAGCCGGCGTGTTTAATGTGGTGCCCGGGCTGGGGCCGGTAGCGGGGCAAGCTCTGGGGCGGCATCGGCTGGTCAATAAAATCACCTTCACCGGGTCGCCCGCGGTGGGCCGCGGCTTTCTCACCTATGCCGGTGAATCGAACGGAAAGCAGGTGGCATTGGAGCTCGGCGGTAAATCCGCTCAGGTGGTGCTCGCCGACGCCGAAGACCTTGATGCGTGCGCCGAAGCGGTGGCCTGGGGCATCTTTTACAACGCCGGGCAGACCTGCCACGGCGGTAGTCGCCTCATCGTCGACGAACGCGTGCACGATGAACTCGTCGAAAAGGTTCTCACCGTGGGGCGCTCTCTCGTACTCGGAGACCCGCTGGATGAAGCCACGCAAATTGGCACCATCGCCAGCGAGAAACAACTCCATCGGGTGCTGGAATACACCGACATCGCTCGTGCCGAGGGCGCTGTCGTGCACGGCGGCAATCGTGTGCGACCCGACGGACTCACCAACGGTTACTACGTGGAACCAACCGTTTTCGACGGCGTCGACAACAGCTCTCGCATCGGCCAGGAAGAAATCTTCGGCCCGGCCCTGGCAGTAACGAGCGTGCGGGGCGCGGCCGAGGCCGTGCGCGTGGCCAACGAGAGCGAATACGGTTTGGCGGCCAGCGTCTGGACGGCAAATATCACCACCGCCCATGCCGCAGCGCGTGAACTTCGCGCCGGCACCGTGTGGATCAATACCTACGATGCCTCCGACATCATCACCCCGTTCGGCGGCTTCAAAAATTCCGGCAGCGGCCGGGACCGCTCGCTGCACGCTTTCGACGCCTATACCGCGCTGAAAACCACCTGGATCAACCTGGGTGCTTCGCAACTTTCACACGACTAGCCAGCACATTCCTTTTTCGCTCTCCTCAGCTCACCCCAGTTCACCCCAGTAGAAAGACGCACTATGACCGCTACTTCGTCGACGCGAGTCGGCTTCATCGGCCTCGGCAACATGGGCTCCGGCATGACCCGCAACCTGCAGAAAGCCGGGTTCTCGCTGGTCGTCAACGACATCCGTCGCGAGTCCGCCGCCGAGTTGGTCGCTAACGGAGCCGTCTGGGCCGACACCCCAGCCGAGGTTGCTGCTCTGACCGATGTCGTGATCACCATGCTGCCCACCCCACGGCACGTCGACACCGTCGTCAACGGCAAGAACGGTATTTTGGCCGGCATCGAAAACGGCGGGTGCTGGATCGACATGTCCACCTCGGTGCCCGACGTGGCCAACGGCGTGCGATTCGAACACGCCGACCGGGGACTGCGCATTCTGGATGCCCCGGTCAGTGGCATGTCGGTGGGGGCGGCCTCGGGTATGCTGCAAATCTTCGTCGGGGGCTCCAACGATGATTTTGAATCCCTTCGGCCCATCTTTGAAGCCATGGGGGACCCGGAACGCATTTTGCATGTGGGTGCTGCCGGTACCGGTTACGCCGTGAAACTTATGATCAACCAGCTTTGGTTCTCGCACCTGGTGGCCACGGCCGAGGTGCTGAGCATCGGGGTAAAGGCCGGGGTAGACCTCGCCGTGCTGCGGGCCTCCCTCATCGCAAGCCCCGCCAACAGCAACTTTGTGCAGCACGACGTGCTGTCCATCTTGGGCGAGGGTGACTACGACGAGGGCTTCTCTATTGCCCTGGCCTGCAAAGACCTAGGCCTGTCGATCGACCTCGCTCGGTCGGTGGGGGTTCCGGCCGAACTGAGCGGGCTAGTGGAACAGATCTACCGTCGCGCCCGCGCCCAATACGGGGATAGTGCCGGTGAGATGAGCCCGGTGCGACTCTACGAAGACCTGAGCGGCATCAACCTGCGCCTCATCGATTCCAGCACGAGCAGTCCCGCCGACGTGGCCGCGGCCGTGACCGCTGCCGAAGAAGCCGCCGAAGTCTCAGCCGCCGCGTCGATTATTGCGTCGGTCGCCGCGTCCGCTGCTGCCGCCGCCGTGGCCTCGTCGGTCAACGCCGATTTGGCCTCCGCATGAGCGCGCTCGCCTCCCGCAACGCTACCGGCTTGGCGCCGCTGCCCCGGCCGCTGAATGAAACGTCGCTGGTGCTTGACGCCAAACCCGTGGCGCATTTTGGTCGCGGTACCGTGGCCGAGGTAGGGGCTATCACCGCGGCGAGCGGTGTGAGCCACGCCCTCATCGTGACGGATGCATTTTTGGCCAGCAGCCCGGTGGTTGACGCGGTTCGCGTCTCGCTCGAAAACGCCGGCCTGGCCGTCACCGTTTACGGTGGGGTCACGCCCAACCCCACGACGACCTGCGTCGATGAGGGCAGCGATGTGGCGGCATCCGCTGGCGCAGACGGAATCGTGGCCGTGGGCGGCGGATCGTCGATGGACGCCGCGAAAGGCATCGCCCTCGGCGCCCGCAACCCGCAGCGCGGCGTTGACCTCGACTCCCGCAGCACCTTTTCGTACCCGGCGCTGCCGATTGTGGCCGTTCCCACCACCGCTGGAACGGGCGCAGAAGTGAACGCTTTCGGTGTGATAACCGATGTAGTCAGCCATCGCAAGTTCTACGTGGGTCACAACAGTGCTCTGGCCCGGGCGGCCGTGCTCGACCCTGACCTCACCGTGGGGCTGCCCGCCGGGGCCACCGCGGCCACCGGCATGGACGCCCTCACCCATGCGCTGGAGTCCTACCTGTCGGTGCGCGCCAACCCCTACAGCGACGGGATTGCCCTTCAGGTCATCTCGACGGTCGCAGAATTCTTGCCGCGGGCCGTCGTCGACGGCGCGGACATTGAGGCCCGCGCCGAATTGCTGCTCGCGAGCCACGTGGCCGGGGTTGGCTTTTCGCACACCGGGCTCGGCCTCGTGCACGGCATTGCTCATCCACTGGGCGGCCAGTTCAACATTCCGCACGGCCTCGCCCTGTGCATCGTGATCGAGGCGGTGCTGCGGTTCAACCTGACCGCCCGCCCAGCACGCATCGCCCGCGTGGCTTTCGCCCTCGGCGTGGGGGACACTTCGGCGACCGAAGAAACCAACGCCGAGAGCGCTATAGGCGCCATCGCCGGTCTCGCCGCTACGGTGGGCATGACCGGTCCGCTATCGCGGTTCGGCGTGACCGACAGCGATCTCGCCTCTCTGGCGGCCGACACGCTGGCCGACGCGGTAACGGTGAACAATCCGCTCCAGCCCACGATCGCCGAGGTGGAGGCAATTTTGAGGCAGTGTTTGTAGCTACGTCTTGCGGCGGAAGCCCGGTACGGTTCACCGGGCTTCCGCAAGCTGCGACTATTTTCAGCCGGCGCCGGGTGTATTGACAGGGAAAACGGTTAGCGGGCCATTCCGGGGTGCACCTTGACCACGGTGATCTTTTTGGTGGGGTACACGGTTTTGGCCGGCGAGCGGGAGAAGCCTTTGGCGCCTTCGAGGCGGTTTTCGCCGAGAAAGGAGGCCAGGGCATCATCGTAGATGCCGTTGAGTTGGGCGCCGGTGAACTCAACGGTCACACCCTCGGTGAATGTGATGCTGACGGGGGAGTTGTTCGGAAAATGCCGATTCATTCGGATGAAGCCGTCGGCGTCCTGCTGCAGGGTGATCATTGGTCTAGTTTGTACCACTGACGGACCGTTGAAGTTCGCACGGTGAGCCGTGCGTGCGCTTGAATGAGGTCATGACTCGTTCGACGGCCGCCACCCAACGACTGGTGCTCGTCGTGGCGGTGCTCGCGTCGTTCATTGCCTTTCTGGACGGCACGGTCATTAACGTGGCGCTTCCCGCCATCACCCGCGACCTCGGAGGCGGTATTGCCACCCAGCAGTGGGTCGTCGATGCCTACCTCATCACGTTGGGCGGCATTATTTTGCTGGCCGGATCGTTGTCGGACGCCTTCGGGCGTAAACGCGTACTGTTGTGGGGTTTAGTCGGATTCGCCGCGGCATCCGTTCTGTGCGCCTTAGCCCCGACCGCCACCTTTCTCATTGGCGCACGCGGCCTGCAGGGCGTAGCGGGAGCCCTGCTGGTGCCCAGTTCGCTCGCTCTCATTTTCAGCACCTTCAGTGGCTCTGGCCAGGCCCGCGCCATTGGCACCTGGACCGCGTGGACCAGCACCGCTTTTATTGCCGGGCCGCTCCTGGGCGGGCTGCTCGTTGACCTCTCGTCGTGGCGACTGGTCTTTGCCATCAATATTGCACCAATCGCGGTCACCCTCGTTCTCCTCGCGCGGCTTCCCGGCGACCCCACAGCGGATGCCACCACTCGCGTTGACACCGTGGGTGCCGTTCTGGGAGTGCTCGGCCTGGCACTACCGGTCTTCGCGCTTATCGAGCAGGCCAACTTCGGTTGGACCAGCCCGGTCATTCTCCTTCCGCTGGTCTTAGGTCTCCTCTGCTTTGCAGCATTTATCGCCCACGAAAAACGCACCCGGCAACCCATGATGCCGCTCAGCCTGTTTCAGGTACGCAATTTTTGGGTCGGAAACCTGGCCACAATCCTGATCTACGCGGCGCTCTCACTGGGTTCCTTCATTCTTGCGGTCTTTTTGCAGCAGTTCGGCGGCTATTCCGCAACGCTGGCCGGCCTCGCACTGCTGCCGGTGAGTATTTTGAGTATCGCGCTCTCTGGAGCGGTGGGTCAGCTCGCTGCACGGTTCGGGCCACGACTGTTCATGTGCGTCGGGCCCATAGTTGCCGGAACCGGCTTTCTGCTTTTGCTGCGGGTTGATGCCAGCGTTACCTACCTCAGTCAAGTGCTGCCCGGCGTCGCTGTGTTTGGGCTGGGCCTGACCATTACGGTCGCGCCGCTCACGTCCGCCATTCTCGGTGCCATCGATCCGCGCCGGTCCGGCATCGCCTCGGCTGTCAACAATGCCGTATCGCGGGTAGCCGGACTTGTAGCCATTGCGGCGGCGAGCATTATCGTCGGCCCCGTACTGGATGTGGCAGGGTTTCACCGGGCAGCGATGGCGACCGCAATTTTGTTGGTTGTCGGAGGCATCGTCTCGGGGCTGGGTATCAAAAATCCGATGTCGAACTCGGTCGATAAGCTGCAGGCATGACAGATCTGATTCGCTGGGGATTCCTGGCCACCGGCGGTATTGCCCATTCCTTTGCTCAAGACCTCGTGCAGAACGGACACACCGTTCAGGCGGTCGGGTCGCGCAGTCAATCCACCGCAGATGCCTTCGCAGCCGAATTCGGCATCCCGGTTTCGCACGGCAGCTACGAAGCGCTCGTTGACGACCCCAACGTTGACGTTATCTATATCTCTACTCCGCACCCCTTTCACGCCGAACATGCACTGCTGGCGCTAAATGCCGGCAAACACGTGCTGATCGAAAAGCCAATTGCCCTCAACGGACGCGAAGCCCGGCACATTGTCGAGTTCGCTGCCAGCCGCAACCTGCTCGTGCTCGAAGCCATGTGGACCAGGTTTCTGCCGCACATGGTGCGTTTGCGCGAAATATTGGCGGCCGGCACCCTGGGCGAGGTGCGCAGCCTGCTCGCCGACCATACGCAAGACCTGCCCGATGACCCGGAGCACCGAATCAACTCGATGGAGCTGGGCGGTGGAGCGCTGCTCGACCTCGGGGTCTACCCGATAAGTTTTGCGCACGCCGTCTTCGGCACGCCCGATGATATTCTGGCCAGTGCCAGCTTTAAGAGCACCGGGGCAGATGCCCAGGTCGCCACCATCTTTCGCTACACCGGTGGGCAGATCGCCACGACCTTTTCTTCGAGCGACACGCTCGGCCCGACGACCGCAACCATCATCGGTACCCAGGGTCGCATCGACATCGATACGGTCTGGTACGCGCCCACCAGCTTGCGGGTACTCGATAACAACAATGTCGTGCTGGAAACCTTTGATACCCCAGCCTTTATCGGCCGTGGAATGCACTTCGAGGCCCTCGAGGCCGAGCGGCTTATTCGGGCGGGGCGTACGAGCAGCGACGTGATGCCCACCGAGGAATCCGTCGCCATAATGGACACGCTGGATGCCGTGCGCGCCCAGATCGGCCTGCAGTACCCGGGCGAATAGCGGCCTGTCGTGGGCGTCAGTTAGCATACGGGGGTGGACGAACCCGTGCAGTCATCCCAGCCTCAAGGCCCAGGCGTTGCCTCGCCGAGTGGTTTGGCAGCGGTATTTGCCGCCCATCGCCGGGCCTGGGCTGTCGCGGCGGGCGTCCTCGTTTTCATTGTGCTGGGCAGCGGCGCGGTCCTTGCGGGGACGCAAGCGGGTGCGGCGCAGCCGGCGGTGGCACTCCCGGCAACGCAGGCACCGTCGTCTCCTCCGGCCACCCCCACCGCCGACCCACCGCGGCCGGTTCCCGCCGAGGCGGCGGCAGCGAGCCGGTTGCGCACCTGTTCGGTGGCTCCACTGGCCGCTGATACGCGCCTGGCTGATTTTCAGGCGCAGGTCGTGAATGCGGCCACGGGTGAGGTGCTGTTCGACCGGGGTGGCACCACGCCCTCGCGCACTGCCAGCGTTATGAAAGTGCTTACCTCAGCCGCCGCACTCAATGTTTTGGGCAGCGACTATCGGGCGAGCACTCATGTCGTCAAGGGCGCCGAACCGGGCCAGGTTGTACTGGTTGGCGGCGGAGACCTGACGCTGTCGCGCCTGCCCACCGGCCAAGAACCGTTTTATACGGGAGCGGCTCACCTGGATGACCTTGCCACCCAGACCATGGTCGCGTGGGCTGCTGACCCGGCTAACCTGCCGATCACCTCACTCGTGCTCGACTCCTCGTATTTCTCCGGCCCCGACTGGGACGAGGGCTGGGCCCGGAGCGAACTTGGCCTCGGCTACATGCCCGAAATCACCGCCCTTATGGTGGATGGGGATCGAAACGATCCCACTCGCAGTACGTCGACTCGCAGTGAAGACCCCGTTATGCGTGCGGGCCAGGCTTTTGCCGATGCGCTCGGCGGGGGACTGAACATCACGCTGGGAACTGCTCCGGATGGTGCAGCAGCGCTGGGCGTCGTTCAGTCTGCGCCCGTGTCGACGCTCATCCAGCAGTCGCTCATCGTGAGTGACAACACGCTGGCCGAGATGCTCGCTCGCTTGGTGGCTATCGAAAACGGCGCCGGCAATTCCTTTTCGGCACTGCAGCAGGGCATCGTGAGTGGCCTCGCCGCCTACGGCATCGACACCACCGGCATGATCATCAGAGATGGTTCGGGCCTCAGCCCGAACAATGCTGTGTCGCCGGCCTATCTCACGGCGCTGTTCATTAAAGTGAACAATCGTGAGGGTGACCTCGGAGTGATCTTCGACGGCCTTCCGGTTGCTGGCGGCCCGCGTGGATCGCTCTCTTACAGTGACCGTTTTGCCGGTGCCAATGCTGCCGCCGACGGCGCCGTTTTCGCCAAGACCGGGTGGATCGATACCGGTTACACGCTGTCGGGAATCATCCATGCCGTCGATGGGACGCCGCTCACATTCGCGATCTACGCCATCGGCAATGTGAGTTCGAACGCCAAGATCGCCATCGATACGCTCACCACCGGCTTTTTTCAGTGCGGCGATAACCTGTCCAACAACTAACCCTGCGGAGGAGACCTCGTGAGCCGTGCACTGCTTATCATCGACGTTCAGAACGATTTTACCGAGGGCGGAGCGCTCGGCGTTGACGGCGGGTCAGCGGTGGCTGCGGGCATTAGCGCACTGTTGGCGCAGCATCCGCTGGCATATGATTACGTGTTCGCCTCTCGAGACTGGCACGATATCGGCAACGACAATGGCGGCCATTTCGCACGCGACACCGTGCCCGACTACGTGACGACGTGGCCGGTGCACTGCGTTGCGGGAACGAAGGGCGCCGAATATCACCGGGCGCTCGTAACGGATGCTGTGACCACTCACATTCGCAAGGGCCAGGGAAAGCCGGCCTACTCAATTTTTGAAGGCACCACCGAGGCCGGGCACACCATGGGAGAGCTTCTCACCGAGCGCGGGGTAAGTGACGTGGACATCGTTGGTCTCGCTACCGATTACTGCGTGCGGGCCTCCACCCTCGACGCGCTCGAACATGGCCAGCACGTGCGCGTACTGACCGACCTCGTTGCCGGCGTTGCCGCCGAATCCACCGCTACTGCCCTCGCCGAGATGGCGCACGCTGGCGCGGTACTGGTTGACAGCAATACCGATAGCGTCGCATGACGCAGTTTGCGCGGAGGCTCGACGGAGTACGCATCGCCTTTGATGTGGCACCAGGGGCCAGGCCGGTTCTGCTCGTGCATGGCTTCGCTTCGACCGCAGCGGCCACCTGGATCGGCACGGGGTGGGTACGGGCTCTTGCGGCCACCGGACGGGGCTCGATCACACCCGATCTCCGCGGCCACGGGCAGAGTGACAGGCCCCGCCGCGCCGCTGACTATGCCCCACGGCAGATGGCGGCCGACCTCGTGGCCGTTCTCGACACCCTCGAGCTGGAGCGGATCGATGTAATCGGTTACTCCCTGGGCAGCCGTGTGGTTGCTGCCCTCGCGCGTCTGGCTCCCGAGCGGATGGGGCGGCTGGTGCTGGCTGGCGCCGGCCCAATCGAGCTGTTCGAAACCTGGGATATGGATCAGGTCAGTCGCTTCATGGGCTCCGACGATGTGCCTTATGACCAGTCGATCGTTGATGTTCTGGGCCCGGCGTTGCCCAGCGGTGGTGATCGCCAGGCTCTTCTGGCCTGTGTGCAGGGGCTTGCCGGCTGCACCCTCGACGTGCCTGCGGGCATTCCGCAGCTGTTCGTGGCCGGCGGGAACGACCCGGTTGTGGCCGGGATCGCCACCCTCGCGGCCGAGCGCGGTGCGGACTACATCGAACTGACTGGGCGTACACACATGAATGCCCTCACAGCCGGGGAGTTCAAGCGGGTTGCGTTGGAGTTTCTGGCCTGAGCCTGCTTTGTAGCGAGCGAAACCTGGCAGAGCTGCTGTGGAACACGAGCGGATGTGCGCGGGATGGCGGGTGGGGAGCGCTCGTGTGCAAGTAGTGCGCTGCGCTGCCGCATACGGTGGAGCAACGGCCATACTCTCGGCGCCGCACTCAACGTGGAGGACTCATGACAACGAACGATACCCTGGCCACTCCGACGCTCGATACCGTCGACGCTCTTCTGGCATTCATCACTCCTACAACGGGCCAGACGCGCGAACTGCTCGACCCGGCGACGGGCGCTGTTGTGGGACTGGCGCCCGTGCACACTGTCGAGGATCTTGACGCTGCCGTCGCCGCAGCGACCCGTGCCCAGCCGGCGTGGGCAGCCCTCGGCCACGAAGCGCGGAGCGCGGTTATGGTGCAGGCCGCTGACGCCGTGGATGCCGCGGCTGAAGCGCTCGCCCAGTTGCTCTCGCGTGAGCAGGGCAAACCG
>Ga0307486_1000699_pt1 | contig 28931 bp, 28 predicted proteins | sample CBIW02metaG_FD_203663 | JGI IMG/M metagenome (GOLD analysis project Ga0307486, IMG submission 203663) | Sea-ice brine microbial communities from Beaufort Sea near Barrow, Alaska, United States - CBIW 0.2 | ecosystem: Environmental > Aquatic > Marine > Coastal | place: USA: Alaska | collected... | reverse complement strand
AAATTTTACCAAGAGACGCTTACACGTTCATGGAATACCACTTTCACGATAAAGACGGGGAAGTGTTGGAATAATAAAATATTCTTAAATCAAACGCCTTTCATTAATTTGGGAGGCGTTTTTTTTTGGAGTATTGAGATGTGAGATATGAGAGAAAAATAACCTTATCTTAAATTCATTTCTTTATCCTCTATTTTCTATATTCTATTCTCTAACCTCTTTTTTCTATTTTCCATATTCTCTATTCTAAATATTACCTTTACCTTCTATGAAACCCAACTCCACCCATAAATCCTATACCGTAAAAGAAGCCACCCTAAAACTGGCGCAATTTTGCGCATATAGAGACAGGTCCCACAAGGAAGTGGAAGAAAAACTGAAAGAATTGAGGATGATTCCCGTAGCTTGTGAACAAATTATAATGAAGTTGATGCAGGAGGGTTTTTTAAATGAAGAACGATTTGCGCGGAGTTTTGTGCGCGGGAAATTCAGGATAAAAAAATGGGGACGAAATAAAATCAAACGGGAACTGAAGATCCGGGAAATATCGGCACCCATAATCAAACTTGCCTTTACCGAAATAGATGAGGAAATTTATATAAACACACTTGTCGAACTGGCAGAAAAAAAACTGAACCTCATCAACGAGGTCAATCCCATGAAGCGAAAGAAAAAATTGATCAATTACCTGTTGCAAAAAGGCTATGAACCGCAACTGATCTATGAGGTAAGTAACGACCTTATTGGGTGATCTTAATATTTTTATGAGTGTTCTTTATGGCAAGTTCGTTTTTATGATTTATCCATTTCTGCCCTTTAATTTTCCGCATCAAATTGTCGTAATTCCGGAATAAAATTATACTGCGCAGCACTTCCAGGATTTTTTTGGGAGAGGTTGGCAAAGAGCGCAAAGTCAGGGATAAGCAAGGAGTTTCATATTTTATAAAATGCCACCATTTGCTGGGAATAAACAGCGCATCGCCGTGTTTTAAGGTAACTTCATACCCCTTTGCTTTTAAAAGCGCTGGATAATGCTCAAAATCCGGATTATCCATATCTATTTGTTCCATGCTTACTATGGAATAAGGCACCTTGTACAAATATTTTGTTTGGGATGGCGGATATAAGATTACTTTTTTCTCTCCCGCGAAATTGAAATGAAAATTATTTGCCAGATCCATATCGTAGTGCATCACTACTTTTGCGCCTTCACCTCCCACGAACAAAACCGGGAGTTTTTTAAAGAATCTCACGCCCAAATCGGGATATTTGAAATCATTGATCAGTTCCGGACAATTTTTCAGAAGATTAAAAAAGAACATCCGTAAATCTGTTGGGCCTTTTTTCAGGATATCAATATATTCCTTCATTTTGATTTTCATCGCCGGACCGTGGGAACTTTGGTGACCTTTTGCCGGTTTTCCATCATAGATAGGCACCACGATCTCCCCCACTTTTTTCCGGAAATATTCAAAATTCCATTTTTCCCGAGCGGGCCAATCTGCGGTCAGATCTTCCATCACTACTGGTTTTTGGGGAATAAAATATTCTTTCAAAAATTCTTTTTTTGAAATTCCCTTTACCCGTGGTATGGATTGCAGATCCAGTTTCACTCTTAGTCGGATTTCTTAACGTTCTCAAATCTAATCTTGGCGACCTTTTGCGCCTCGATATTCCTTTCAATTTTATGTCCCGGTCTGGACCATTTGGGTTTTTCTCCCAAATTCTGATATTTTGAATCTTCCGCAGAAATACTTTCCGATTGCGATTTCTTCTCAAAGGCTTTTTGTGGATGTAATCCCAGAGCCTGAAACATCTCCATATCTTCATTTACATCGGGATTTGGAGTTGTGAGCAACTTATCTCCCGCAAAAATGGAATTTGCTCCGGCAAAAAAGCACATAGCCTGCCCTTCCCTGCTCATTTGCATTCTTCCAGCTGAAAGCCGTACCTGGGTTTCCGGCATTACAATACGGGTTGTGGCAACCATTCTCACCATTTCCCAGATGGAAACCGGTTTTTGTTCTTCCAGCGGGGTTCCTTCCACCGGCACCAATGCGTTAATAGGCGTAGATTCGGGCTGAGGATTCAATGTGGACAATGCTACCAGCATTCCCGCCCTGTCTTCTACTCGTTCACCCATACCAATAATTCCTCCACTACAAACCGTTACATTGGTTTTTCGAACATTTTCAATGGTATCCAGCCTGTCCTGAAAACCGCGGGTGGAAATAACTTCCTTATAATATTCTTCTGAAGAATCCAGATTGTGGTTGTAGGCATATAATCCGGCTTCGGCCAGTCGTTGTGCCTGATTTTCCGTGATCATTCCCAACGTACAGCAAACTTCCATTTCCAGTTTGTTAATAGAGCGAACCATTTCCAAAACCGAATCAAACTCCTCGCCGTCTTTTACGTTTCTCCAGGCCGCACCCATACAAACCCTTGAACTTCCCGCCTCTTTTGCGCGTAATGCCTGGGCTTTTACCTGGTTTACACTCATCAGGTCATTGCCTTCAATATCTGTGTGGTAACGCGCTGCCTGTGGGCAATATCCGCAATCCTCAGAACAGCCCCCGGTTTTGATGGATATCAGGGTTGAAACCTGAACCGTATTGGGATCGTGGTTTTCCCGATGGACCGTAGCTGCCTCGTAAAGCAATTCCATTAAGGGTTTATTGTAAATTTTGAGAATTTCCTCTTTGGTCCAGTTGTGTCTAGTTGTCATGAAAAATTATTTGATTCCAAAAATAGCTAAAACAAAGCTTTCCTGAATGTTTGAATTAAATATTTTTGAGTTATGCCAAATTCCTCCGAATTGTAAATGGGTTAAAATTAAATTTTACTCACCAATATGGAAACTGCATTTCCCCCAAAACCTACGGCATTCACAAGAATATTCCTGAGTTTTCCGGGTGTTGTACTAATTTTTGAAAACGGGATCGGCACAAATTCCTGTTGTTGCAGCATCAAAACGGCCAGTTGCAAACTTAAAATCCCCGATGCCCCAAAGGTATGTCCTATCTTCCATTTATTTGAAGTCATTGCAGGAAGGTTTTCTCCAAAAAGTTCCTTTATCGCAATTACTTCGGCTTTATCTCCTTTAATGGTTCCCGGTGCATGCATTACCACGGCATCAATTTCATCTAAATTTCTATTCCCAATGGCCATTTTCATGGATTTTTGAAAGCATTCCCCGTTTGCCGAAATGGAAACCGAATGTTTAAGTTTCTCGGTTGCATAGCCAATCCCGCCAATTTGGGCGATGCTGTTCTCCGGATTTTTAGAAATACAAAGCACTCCGGCACCTTCTCCCAAAACCATTGAATTCCGGGTTTTATCCATATCCACGGATCTACAAGGAAAATCCAGGTCTTCAGAAGCATAGATTTTCATCGCTTTCATCTGGGCGATGGTAAACGGGGTCAAAGCCGCCTCACTCCCGCCGACCAAAAACTTATCGGCCATTTCCGCCTGCAACCAGGCAACACCGTTCAATACCGCATGTAGCCCTGTGGAACAGGTTACACTGTGAGAAATTTCCGGACCGCTGCTTTGCAGATCCTGAGCTACCCAGGACGAAATATTACCCAAAGTTGTCGTGGGCGAAGCCAGGATTTTGGCTTTTTTCGTGTCTAAAAAAAGTTGATGATATTTTTCAAAAAGTTGTGTAGCTCCCCGGGAACTGCCAATATTAACCCCAATATTTTCACCAAGTCCCCATCCGGCATTTTTCACTGCTTCCCTGGCGACAAATACTGAAAATAAAACCGATTCATCTAAATTCTTTAAATCAGGAGAAGAAATACGAAGTTCATTTAGTTCCTCTTTTAATTCCTTCGGAAGAAAAGCCGCGAAAGCTTCGGTTCCGCTGAAATCGTGTTTTTTAATAAAATGTTTCTGATTTTTATAATTCTCCCAGGTCTCTTCTGATGTCTTCCCCAAAGGAGAAACCGAAGCTATGGAATTGATATAAACAGGTATTTTCAAAAGCGTTATTTTTTCGGCAAAAATAAGGCCTTAGAAGTCTTAGGCTAAATTTTAAGTCATAAAATTAACAACTTTGGAAAATTTGAATTTATTTAACCTCCTTATGGTCCAAAATCAATAGAACCAGAACTTTTCCAAAATTTGAAACTTTGGAAAAGAGCAAGCCTAGAATTTCTCCAAAGCCGCTTCAATACTTTTATAAACTTTCTCAAGTTCCGCATCAGAAATAATAAAGGGCGCCAAAATATAGATGGTATTTCCCAGCGGACGCAGGAATACCCCAAAATCCATAAAATGTTTAAACAGCTGATTCCGAACTTCCCCGTAGCGTTCCATTTTTACGTCCAGGTCAAAAGCATAAATTGCCCCCAATTGACGTGTATTAGTGACTTTTGGATGATTTTTGATCCGGTTGTTAAAATCCTGATGTGATTTAGTGATCCGGACAATATTCTTTTGGATTTCCACTGAATTCAACAATTCAATTCCCGACAAAGCTGCTGTGCAGGCCAACGGATTTGCCGTATAAGTATGACCGTGAAACAATCCTTTTGAGAGTTCGTCTGAATAAAAGGCGTCAAAAACATTCTGACTGCAGGAAGTTACAGCCATTGGCAAAAGTCCTGCGGTTAAAGCTTTGGACATACACATAATATCCGGAAGCGTATTCACATATTCTGAAGCGAAGTTCTTGCCCGTTTTTCCAAAACCCGTCATAACTTCATCTGCCACACAAATTATTTCGTGTTCCCTGCAAATTTTCAGGATCTCATTTAAGCCATCGGCATCGTGCATTTTCATCCCGGCAGCACCTTGCATCAGCGGTTCATATATAAATCCGGCAATCTTATGTTCGGAAATTAAATGCTTTAGCTTCTGAAGCACTTCCGTATTATTTTCACCGGAGGGAGTCGGGATCCTAACCACTTTGATGAAATGATCTTCAAAAGCCCCGTTGTAAACCGACAATCCCGAAACCGACATCGCGCCGAAAGTATCGCCGTGAAAGCCTTCTTCAAAAGCGAGCATCACCTTGCGGTCATGGCCTAGGTTGTGATGATATTGCAAAGCCATTTTTATCCCGATCTCTGTCGCGGTAGAACCATTATCGCTAAAGAATAATTTCTGTTGGTTATCAGGCAAAATTTCAATTAAAGCTTCTGATAATTTAATTGCAGGTTCATGGGTGAATCCGCTAAAAACCACCTGATCTAGCTGCTGCATTTGCGCAGTGACTTTTTTCGTGATATACTCATTGCAATGTCCATACATACAGGTGTACCAGGAAGCGATCCCATCTATATATTCCTTTCCGTTCTCATCGTATAAAATCGCTCCCTTTCCCTTCACAATTGGCAGGATCCCCGGGGATAATTTATGTTGGGTCAATGGATGCCAAATGTGTTTTTGATCGCGTTGAGAAAGGGAAGTTTGTTCTTTATTTTTTCCAACCATAGTGATGGAAGATTTATTTGTATTCTTAATTATATCTGACATAATATATTTTTATTAGACCTCAGATGTCTCGAAGACCTGTGAGGTTTATATCAATTTATTTTTAAATCCTTCGGCGTATTCCTTGACCACATTTTTATCAAAATACGGCTCGTCATCAATTCTTCCAAGACAAGAAACCCCCGTCATTTCTAGGATGACACTTTCTGTAGATTCATTTTTTTCTCCGTTAAAAACAATTCCGAAGATATTCAAACCGCGATTCTTTAGTGCTTCCAAAGTTAACAGCGTATGATTTATACTTCCCAGATAATGCCTGGAAACTACAATTATTTTATCTGAAGGTTTTATCAGATCTGCAATTGTCTCTTTGAAACTGATAGGAACTAAAAGTCCGCCGGCGCCTTCAATCACAAGATCATTTGAAGTTTTTGGTCTTTTGATTTTTGCCGAAGTAATTTTAACTCCATCAATTTCCGCCGCGGCGTGAGGACTCATTGGGGTTTGCAGCTCAACGCTATTAGGATAAAAAACGGTCTTTTTATTCGAGACCAGGTTTTTTACTTTATGGGTATCGCTATACTCCAATTCCCCAGCCTGAATTGGTTTCCAGTAATCGGCTTCCAAAGCTTCGGTGATAATTGCAGAGACAATTGTTTTCCCAACCTCTGTTCCAATTCCTGTAATAAAATATGTGTTCATGAGATTGAAATATGATTTTTATGAATTTTAAAGTTAGTGTCATATTCGCATTTTTATCTAAAAAATGTGAACTCCAAAAATAGCCACTACCCTGCCTACCGGCAGGCAAGTGCACGAATATTAATTCCTCCGGAAAGTTCAGTACTAAAATTCTTCAATAACTTTAGTAACTTTTTCAACTAAAAACAGCAAAACAAGGCAATTAAATTAATCCCTCAAAAATTTTAATCGAAAGAAATCAACCTGCCAATTTTGCCAAGGTTTTTAGAACTCCCGAAATTTCCTCTTGGGAATTAAAGCTGTGCAGGCAAAATCGCAGCCGTTCTTTACCTTTTGGAACCGTAGGCGATAAAATGGGTTTTACATTGTAACCTTCGGCTTCCAGTTTTGAGCCAGTATTTTTCACCTTTTCATTTCCCGGAAGAATACAAGATTGAATTGCTGAATTGCTTTCAATAAAAAACGATTGAAGCTTATTTGCAACAATTTCAGCTTTAAAAAATTCGATGTTTTGTTTTAGCTTTTTTATTTCCGGTCCTTCGACATGCTCAGGATTTTCTTCGGCAAGATCGGGTTTATTTTTTAGATATTGATAAGCTGCCAGAATTGTAGCCACACTATGCGGCGGCAAGGCTGTGGTATAAATAAAACTTCGGGCAAAATTGACCAGGTATTCTTTTAAAGTGGTGCTTCCTAAAATTGCCGCTCCGTGACAGCCCAGGGCTTTCCCAAAGGTAATGATCCTGGCAAAAACTTTATCCTGGATTCCCAATTCCTGTACCCTCCCGGCTCCATCTGAACCAAAAACCCCGGTGGCGTGAGCTTCATCTACCACCAAAAAACAGTGTTGCTTTTCGGAAAATTCAGCCATGGCCTTTAAATCGGGAATATCGCCATCCATGGAAAAAACCGATTCGGTGACTATGTAAATTTCAGGTTCCTTGTTTATATTTCGGCTGCGCTCAATATGGCCGCACAGATCTGCAATATCGTTGTGTTTAAATTTATAGGCTTTGGCGCGGCTCATAGAAATCCCGTCGCGAATGGAGGCATGTGCCAATTCATCATAAAAAATAAGATCCCCGCGTTGAGGCACACTTGAGAAAAATCCAATATTGGCATCATACCCCGAATTGAATATCAAAGCAGATTCAGCAGAATGAAAATTGGCTATAAAATCTTCGGCAGGAGAAAATAACTGATGGTTTCCTGAAAGCAACCTGGAACCGGTAGCTCCGTTTCTCATTAGGTTGAAATCTGTCAAGATCTTTTCTGCGGTAAAATAAATCTGTTTTAAATTTGAAAATCCCAGATAGTCATTGGAGGAAAAATCAATAAGGTTTTTTTTGTAACTTAATATTCGAATTGCATTTTGTTGCTTTCTAATGTCAAGGCTTTTCGTTAATTTTAAAGGAAGATTCTGCATCGGGCAAAATTACAACTTTCAGAAAACTTATAAATATGGAACTTGGAGAATTTATTTTAAAAGTTGGCCTTGCTGTGATTGCCGGGGTTTTTATTGGCGCTGAACGTGAATACAGAGGTAAAAGTGCAGGTTTAAGGACCAATGCCCTTGTCGCCTTGGGTGCCTGCATTTTTATCCTGATATCCCTGAATTTCCGGGAGGTAGCCAATGTAGATATCACCCGGGTTTTAGGACAGGTAGTCACCGGGATCGGGTTTATAGGTGCAGGTACAATTCTTCACCATGGTACAAAAGTAGAGGGATTAACCACTGCCGCCACAATATGGTGCAGTGCGGGTGCCGGATGTCTGGCAGCAACCGGTATGTACAAGGAGCTTGCTGTAATCACCATTTTGGTGATAATTATCAATTTCGTATTTAGCTTATTTGAAGTTAAAATAATTCATAGGAGGAGGACCGCTAAAAGCAGGGAAAGTTAATCTTCCGCGATTTGATCGGGTTTTTCTTCCGGAAATTCTTCTATACCACTTTTTAGCTTGTGAGAGGATTTGTCATATTTCCCTTCCAAATCATCCAAAACTGAATCTTTCCAGAGTTTTACGCCCGAGAAATAAGAAGTCCTACCTATAAGGTGAGCACTTACCGGAGCGGTAAGCAATATAAAAAGAATGATCGCAAGAACTTTAGTGGTTATGGACAGATCTTTAAAAAATACTGCTGCTGCGACAAGCAATAATCCAATCCCTAAAGTAGCAGCTTTGGTTGTTACGGAGATACGCAAATAGGTGTCCGGCATCCGGATCAATCCCACGGCTGCCAGCAAGACGAAAATTGCGCCAAATGAAGCTAATATTCCTATAGTTATTTCTGTCATTATTTATTTCTTTTTTCAAGGTAGTAGGAAAAGGCAACCGTACTCAAAAAGGCAATAAGTGCCAGGATCATCGCAATGTCAAGAAATGCAGGCTGATTGGTGATAATACTATAAACTGCAATAATACCAATCCCCGTAGTAATTAGGAGATCGAGCGCAATCACCCGATCAACAATGCTGGGTCCTTTTAAAAACCTGAACATGATCAAAATTACCGAAATCGATAAAATCGGGAGTATAATGTAATATAAAAAGTCGTATAATGTCATCTTAAAATTTCCAGAATGCGTTTTTCAAATCCGTTTTTAATGCCTCGTATAAAACTTTCTTTACTTGTAATATACATAGAATGAACGTATAAAACCTTTTTATCATCAGATACGTCAAGGCTTAGGGTGCCGGGAGTAAGGGAAATAAGGTTTGCCAAAAAGCTTATTTCCATATTTGATTTTGCATCCAGTGGTACTTTTACAATACCCGGGGTCATGTTATAGTTTGGGGTCATGACTTCATAAGCCACCTGTAGATTTGCTTTTACCAATTCATATAAAAAGAAAAATAAGAAAGCAATCACCTTGGGAAAGATCCTAAAATATTTTGCTTCCCCGGTTCCGGATGTGATAAGCCACAACATAAAGAAACTGAGAAGAAAACCAAAAAAGTAATTTGCAAAGATAAAATTACCTGTAAGGGCTACCCAAATAAAGGTTAGGAGAATATTTGACAAAAACCTGTTTTTCATCAGTTCAAGTTTTGGTTATTATTTAATACAGCATCAATATATTGTTGATTATTCATCAATTCATCAGCAACCCTTGAGGATACCTGTTGAATTTGTTCAGCGCCAAAACCTATATATAAGGATACAAGTGTTAAAAACACAATTGGCCCGATCATTTGGGATCTTTTGACCGTTGTCAATTTATGAAAATACCTGAAATTCAATCTTTTAGGCAATTCAACCTTATCTTTCCAGAACACATTCGCCCATATTTTTGCGATAATAATTAAAGTTATGAAACTTGCAAATAGAATTGCGCCTACAATCCACCAATTTTCTGCTGAGAAACTAGCGGAAAGCAGTGATATTTTTGGCCAAAATCCCGAAAGCGGTGGAATTCCTACCAAAGAGAACAATGCAATTGCAATTAAAAAGCTGATCTTAGGACTATCCGCATATAATCCACCCATTGAACGAATGCTGTTGGTACCTTTCATCCTATAAATTAAACCGCTTATCATAAATAAATTGGTTTTTATAACAATATCGTGAATTAAATAGAAAATAGCCCCTGCAATAGCAACCTCTGTATATAATCCCAAACCGGCAATCATATAGCCAATATGGCAAATAATAAGGTAAGAAAACACTTTGCGAAGGTTGTTTTGTACCAGAGCGCCCAGGCCTCCGCTAATAAGGGTTAAAAATGCAATTATCAAAATGGTATTTATCAAAAATTCATCAGGGACAAAAATTAAAGTAAATACCCTGAGCATGGCATAAACCCCCACTTTTGTCAACAATCCCCCAAATATTGCAGATACTGCAGATGGCGGGGTATGGTAGGAATCGGGGAGCCAAAAATAGAGCGGAAACACTGCTGCTTTAATTCCAAATCCTATTAAAAATAATATCGCTGTAATATCAACCAACCCGCGGTTTTCAATTAATGCGACTTTAAGGGAAAGATCGGCCATATTAAGAGATCCGGTTAAACCGTAAAGTACGGCGATGGCCGTAAGAAAAATCGTGGAACCCAAAATATTGAGGGTGAAATACTTCACGGCTCCTTCCAATTGCGCTTTTTCACCTCCCAGTGTAATTAAAACAAAGGAGCTGATAAGAATTATTTCAAACCATACATAAAGATTAAAAATATCACCGGTTAAAAAAGCACCGTTGAGCCCTAATAAAAGGAAATGAAAAATGGGAAAATATCCAAATTTAAGCCTGGCTACTACAATTGAGGCAGAAGAAAAACTGGAAACAGCCAATCCGGAAATAGCTGTTAACAACACCAAAGTCGCCGAAAAGGTGTCGGCTACAAAGGTAATCCCAAAAGGTGCCGGCCAGTTTCCGGCCTGTACGGTTTGGGTACCGTTTTCCCATATATAGGAAAAAAGCCAAATAGCAACTGCTATATTTACAAATCCACCTACAATACTAATGACCCTCTGCCAGCTAATTTTCTTCCAGGAAAACATTAATATTATGCTCAAAAATAATTGAAGCAAGAGGGGATATATAACTAATTGTTGTGTCATGAATCTTGGTCTATTTCGTTCATTTCATCCAAATCATCGGTTTTTACCACTTGATAGGCCCTTTTGATCAGGATTATCGCAAAAGATTGCAAGCCAAAACTTATAACAATAGCGGTTAATATCAATGCCTGCGGAACAGGATCGGCGTATGCTGAAAGGAAAACATTTGAATCTCCGGGGATTATTGGCGGGCTCCCCTTGGTTATTCTCCCGAGTAAAAATATAAGCAGGTTTGCCCCGTTACCCAAAATAATGATCCCCAAAATCAATTTCACAAGACTACGCCGTAAAATCATATAGATCCCAGCGGCATAAAGCACTCCAATAATAATTGCTAATACTACTTCCATATATTAAGCAGATTCTGAAATTGTGAAAATTATGGTTAAAGTAACCCCTACGACGACTAAATAAACCCCTATATCAAAAAATAAAGCCGATCCAATTGTCCCAAGGACTGAAATGGGTTCGTGCATCCAAATCCCTGTCATCATTGGCAGGCCGAAACCTAATATTGGGGCAATCGCACTCAAAAATGCCAATCCCAGGCCTACCGGCATTAAAAATCCCGGATGAATGCGAAGTAAGGCTTTTGTATTTGAGAGTCCGTTGGCAAAGGAATGCAATACAAAGGCGATAGAAGCTATCAATCCGCCCACAAAGCCTCCACCGGGCAAATAATGCCCCCGTAACAATATAAAGATTGAAAAAACCAACAAAACAGGCAATAGATAATCTGAGGCCGTTCTTAAAATTATTGTTTTCATTGTTTTATCTCTTTTCTTAGCTTTCTAAATTCCTTAACGCTGGTCGCTCCTTTTTAACCTCAATTTCAGCAACCCAAATACCCCAATTGCGGCGATGGCTAATACCGAAATTTCAATGAGGGTATCTGCTCCCCTGAAATCTACCAAAATCACATTTACCACATTTTTCCCGTGCGCCAGCAGATAAGCATTTTGAGCGTAATATTCACTCACACCTCTTCCAACCTGTTCTGCCATCACTTCCAGGATAAGAATGGTAATAATGGATCCAAAGGCAATAGATATAATCCCATCTTTAATACGCATCTTATAATCGGATAGATTAAGATATTTTGGAAGACGATACAGCACCAATACAAAAAGGATGACCGTAAGGGTATCTATAGAAAATTGTGTCATTGCCAAATCCGGTGCGCTGTAAAATACAAACAGCAAACAAATGGAATATCCTATCACTCCCATCGATGCCACTGCTGCCAATCTGGAAGATGTAAATAGGGTATACAGGATTGCAACCAGCATTATCAGGCAAATTGTAACCTCATAAAAGGTCAATTCCAAAAGCGTTGAATAATCTAATGAAAAAGTAGCGGTTAAAAATAATTTATATCCGGTTAATACAATCATGAAAATCATGATCGTTTTGACGTAATTTCGCAAATACCCGTTTTGGAAAAAATTTGTCCACAGGGCAGAAAATTTTGTAAATAAGTTTCCAAATCCTTCATTGATAGATTTAGGTGAAATAAACTCCAGTTTTGCAATTTTATTCTCCAATTTTGCCGAAGGTTTGACAGTGAAATAAAGGATAGTTCCGGCAACAATTGTTATTGCACTTAGCAAAAGAACAGTGTTGAAACCATGCCAGAGTTTCAGATGAATGTCCGCACCATCAGCACCCATTGCATTTACAACCGGAGTTAGGAGCGATGAATCTATTATCCCGGGAAAAATTCCGAATAGAATTCCTGCTAAAGCCAGGATCACAGGTGCCACCCATAAAAGAGGGCTGGGCATTTTCACCTTTTGATAGGCTTCGGGAAGTTTTCCCGCAAATGGTTTTACCCCAGCTACAAAACCTGCATAAAAAAGCAATATTTTGGTGATAACAATCAATACCATCAATAAAACAGTAATTCCGCCAACCTGAAGGGTTCCTTCATATATTAATTCTTTTCCTAAAAATCCCAAACTTGGGGGGATTCCCGCACTGGAGAATGCTGCTAAAAATCCTGCAATAGCAACAGGAAGCAGTACTTTCCTAAGACCTTTTAACACCGTAACATCCCTGGTACCGGTTTGTAAATCTATAATACCTGTCACCAGGAACAATGTAGCTTTATACAAGGCATGTACAATAATAAAAAGGGCCGTGGCCAGAAAGGCATCACGGGTACCCTGTCCAATCATAAAAACCATGATCCCCAGGGCCGAAATTGTTGAATATGCCAGGATCCCCTTTAAATCGGTTCTAAAAAGTATATGAACCGCAGAGTATATCATGGTGATAGCTCCAACAATTATCAGAGTAGTATTCCAGAATTCCTGATTTCCCAGGATAGGAGTGAACCGCATTAACAAGTAAACTCCAGCCTTCACCATAGTTGCGGAATGCAGGTAGGTAGAAACAGGCGTTGGGGCTTTCATTGCATCGGGCAACCAAAAATGAAAAGGAAATTGCGCCGATTTGGTAAAGGCAGCTATAAAAAATAAGGATACAATAAGAATATAATAAGGACTTGCGGCAATTTCGGGACCGGAATTCAGCATTTCTGAAATACTGTAAGTTCCGGTCACAGAACCTAGAAATATGGACCCGGCAAGAAGAGTTAATCCTCCAAGGCCTGTTATAGCCAATGCTGTTATTGCTGATTTTCGGGAGCCTTCGTTTGAATTGTTGAATCCAATCAGGAAAAAAGAGCTGATACTCGTGAGTTCCCAGAAAATAAAGAGCGTAATCAGATTATCTGAAAGGACAAGCCCAAGCATTGAGGCCATAAACATGCTCAAATATCCATAAAATCTATCGAGATATTTGTGGTTTTTAAGATACGCAGCAGTATAAACAAATACTAAAAACCCAATCCCGGTAATCATTAGCGAAAACAATAAGGAAAGTCCATCCAGAGTAAAATCAAGATTTACATTGAATGATGGAATCCAGGAATTATGTTGGGTAATTACTTCCCCATTTGAAATCCTGCCAATAAATTGGGTGAAATAAATAAATAGGACCAATGGAATAGTTGCGGAAAGGATGGCCAGTTTTCCTTTAAAAAACTTGCCGGCCAGAACCAAAAACAAAGAAAATATAAATCCCAACAGTATTGCTACAAGCATATTCTTTAAAAATCGGTTATTCGCAAATATACCGGATTTATTGAATTTCTAAGTGTGGAAATGCAGTTAAATAGTATCCAGGGCATATATTTACTAGACACGTATCAAACAGGGACAGAAACTTGTTTTATCCTTATGAACCATCTTAAAAAGATGACTATTCCATCCATGCTTAATTTTCAATTGAAAAAAATATTAATGAAATTCATCGTTTATCCATAATTTTGTTGTTTTCTTTATCAACAAAAAAATAATAGAATGAATACTCAAAATCCCCATTGGAGCTATTCTGGAATACTTTTATGAAAAATAAATAATTTATTATCTTTAAAATCGTTTTTTTAACAATTCCAATATCAAATTTAATCATGACAAAATTCATACTGTTTTTTCTTCTTTCCGCCTTAACATTTGGGCAAACCAATACTTATAATGTTTCATTTGAAAATCCGGCTCACCATGAAGCCTACATCAATATAAATTTTCCCAACCTCCGCAATAATAACCTTACAGTAATGATGAGTAGATCCTCCCCGGGAAGATATGCTCTTCATGAATTTGCGAAAAATGTTTATAACCTCAAGGCCACAAACAGCAAAGGTGAAATTTTGAAGGTGGATCGTCCGGATCCATATTCCTGGGAGATAAAAGGACATGATGGAACCGTTAATTTAAGCTATACCCTTTTTGCAAACCGGGCCGATGGAACTTATTCCCAGGTAGATGACACACACGCCCACCTTAATATACCTGCAACTTTTATGTATGCAAAAGATCTTGAACACAGGCCCATTGAAATAAATTTCACCACTCCTCAACATTTAAACTGGAAAATTGCGACCCAGCTTAAAGAGATAGGTCCTGGTACCTATTACGCCCCCGATCTTTATTATTTTATGGATAGCCCTCTAGAAATAAGTGATTTTGATCTCCGGGAATTTGAAATTAACGGACAGATCATCAAGTTTGCTTTGCACCATCAGGGAAGCGGGGAAGACTTTACGCAATATTTTGAACAGGTAAAGCGAATTGTAGAACAGGAAAAAATGGTGTTTGGGGAATTACCTAATTACGATTTTGGTAAATATACATTTCTGGCTTGCTATATGCCAAACGTCTCAGGGGATGGAATGGAACATAGGAACAGCACGGTTTTAACCGATGTGACAAGTTTGGCCAAGGGAAGTATGAAAGAAAATATAGGTACCGTATCCCACGAATTTTTTCACTCCTGGAATGTTGAAAGAATAAGACCTTCAAGCCTGGAACCTTTCGATTTTTCAAAGGCTAACATGTCTGGTTCGCTTTGGTTCGCTGAAGGATTCACAAGTTATTATACCGATCTTATCCTATGCAGGGCACAAATTATCTCCCCTGAAGAATATGTTGAAAGCCTTAATAAAAATTTTAATTATGTTTGGAACTCTCCTGCAAGAGCATATTTCAATCCGGTAGAAATGAGTTATCAGGCTCCATTTGTAGATGCAGCAACATCTATAGATCCTGTAAACCGTGAAAACACTTTTATTTCCTATTATTCCTACGGAAGCGTTTTAGGACTTGCACTTGATTTAAGTCTGAAGGAAAAAGGACAGACTTTAGACGATTTTATGAAGCTTATGTGGCACACCTATGGCAAAACCGAAATTTCCTATACTTTACAGGACCTTCAGAAAACCCTTGGAACTTTTGCCGGAGAGACATTTGCCTCACACTTTTTTAACAACTATATTTTTAAAAGTGAAATGCCGGATTACCAGAAACTTTTTGATCTGGTAGGACTTAGCATTATCCAAAAAAAGACTAAACCTTACTTTGGGGCACCATTCAAAGATGTAGAGGATACGGTTGTTATTTCGGGCAATCCCAATAAAAACAGCCCAGCTTATAATGCGTTCCTTTCCAATGGAGATGAATTAAAATCCATTGATACAACTATGTTAAGCAATCTGGAAGACTGGAATGCAATCGTTAAAACCAAACGCCCGGGTGATACGGTGGAAATCTGGTATATTAGAAACGGAATTGAGAAAAAAACTTCCCTCACCTTTTCTGAAGACCAAACATATTCAATCTCCATCGATAACAATGCGAATAAAGCAGCGATTGAGAGGAGACAAAACTGGTTAAAGAGTCGGGGAAATTTCAATAAGATTTAAAAAACTTCATAAAAAAAACCTGTTGACAATAAAGCAACAGGTTTGTAAATTAAAACAGAAAAATATTAATCTGCCAAAATAATGGCTTTATTGTCTTTCATTTCCAGCACTCCACCTTTAACAGGATAGAAAAGTACATTTGTACCTTCAATTCTAAAATCTTTAGGAAGATCTTTAAGAAATTTTGGATCGGCTGATGCTAAATTTATTTTAAGCTCACCTGCAACCAAAAGGGAAACTATAGCGGCATGATGGTTTAACATTTGAAATTCCCCTTCTATTCCGGGAACTTTTACTGCTTCTACTTCTGCCTGAAATACTATTGCTTCCGGAGTAACTATTTCTAAATACATAATTTTTGAGTATTGAGCATTCAGTATAGAGTATTGAGTATTGATTATTGAGATATTTTTCCCACTCAGTACTCAATACTCAATACTTATTTTAAGCTTCGGCCAACATTTTCTCACCAGCTTGGATTGCATCTTCAATATTACCTTTAAGGTTAAAAGCAGCTTCAGGAAGGTGATCTAATTCGCCATCCATGATCATATTAAAACCTTTAATGGTTTCCTTAATATCAACCAAAACTCCTTTTAATCCGGTAAATTGTTCTGCTACGTGGAAGGGTTGAGACAAGAAACGTTGTACACGTCTTGCACGGAACACAGCTTGTTTATCTTCTTCTGATAGTTCTTCCATTCCAAGAATCGCGATAATATCCTGAAGTTCTTTATAATGTTGCAACAATTCTTTAACACGTTGTGCACATTTATAATGTTCATCACCCAAAATTTCAGCCGATAGGATCCTTGAAGTAGATTCCAATGGATCTACGGCAGGATAAATACCAAGCTCTGCAATTTTACGGGAAAGTACAGTTGTTGCATCCAGGTGGGCAAAAGTTGTAGCCGGTGCAGGGTCAGTTAAATCATCCGCAGGCACGTATACCGCCTGAACTGAAGTAATAGATCCATTTTTTGTTGAAGTAATACGTTCCTGCATAGCTCCCATCTCGGTAGCCAAAGTTGGCTGATATCCAACGGCAGAAGGCATACGACCTAAAAGCGCGGATACTTCAGAACCTGCCTGGGTAAAACGGAAAATGTTATCTACAAAGAAAAGCACATCTTTCCCCTGACCTTCTCCCGCTCCATCGCGAAAATATTCTGCTATAGTAAGTCCGGAAAGCGCTACTCTTGCACGTGCTCCCGGTGGTTCGTTCATTTGTCCAAAAACGAAAGTCGCCTTTGATTCTTTTAAAGCGGTTTTATCAACTTTGGAAAGATCCCATCCTCCTTCTTCCATAGAATGCATAAAATCATCACCGTATTTTATAATTCCGGATTCCAACATTTCCCTCAAAAGGTCATTTCCTTCACGGGTTCTCTCACCAACTCCTGCAAATACGGATAAACCACCGTGACCTTTTGCAATATTGTTGATCAATTCCTGAATCAATACCGTTTTTCCAACTCCGGCTCCACCGAACAATCCAATTTTACCACCTTTTGCATAAGGCTCAATTAAATCTATTACCTTAATTCCGGTAAATAATACTTCTTTTGAAACAGATAAATCTTCAAATCTTGGGGAATCCCGGTGAATTGGCAACCCATTTTCGCCAGTTTTAGGCAAATTCTCCATTCCATCAATGGCATCTCCAATCACATTGAACAAACGGCCATAAATATCTTTTCCAACTGGCATTTGAATTGGAGATCCTGTAGCTACTACTTCTACTCCACGGCTCAATCCATCAGTTGTTTCCATGGCGATGGTTTTTACAGTATTTTCCCCAATATGGGACTGTACTTCCAACACCAATAGGGAACCATCTTTTCTGGTAATTTCCAAGGAATCGTAAATTTTGGGCAAATCGGCATACTCTGAGTTGAAAACTACATCAACTACAGGACCAATAATTTGTGCAACTTTACCTGTGATTTTAGACATTATCTAATCTTTAATTTTATAATCTTTAAAATTCAATTTGAAAATTCCCTAAAAATTAAAATATTTAACGGGTCATTTTCAGGCCGCAAATATAGTTTTTTTTAATTTAAAAAAATAATAGCATTTTTGGTATTTTTTGGCTTTTTATAAATAAAAAGCCCTCCCAAAACGGGAGGGCTTAAAAAAAATATTCGAATTATACTTTTTATTTTTCGGGACACTTGGATTGCAATACGCCCGATAACTATAGTTTGTGAATATTCCGGATAAATCAGAAAGGCCGGCAGTATTTTTTGAGAATTATTTACTCCACTGTAACAGATTTTGCCAAATTTCGGGGCTGATCCACATTTCTACCTAACAATACCGCTATGTGATAGGACAATAGCTGAAGCGGTATAGTAGTTAATAATGGTGTTAGAGATTCTATGGTTTCAGGAATTTCTATTACATAATCTGCCAAATTCCTAACCTCTTCGTCCCCTTCAGTAACTATCCCAATAATTTTTCCTTTTCTGGATTTAATTTCCTGGATATTACTTACCACTTTGTCATAATGACCTTTTTTGGTGGCAATTACCACCACTGGCATTTGTTCATCAATTAAGGCAATAGGTCCATGCTTCATTTCGGCGGCCGGATAACCTTCGGCGTGAATATAAGAGATCTCTTTTAGTTTTAAAGCGCCTTCCAAAGCTACCGGAAAGTTAAAGCCTCTTCCCAAATACAAACAATTTGGCGTATTCTTATATTTATCGGCTATTTCTTTAATATGATCGTTGGAGGTTTCCAAAACCTTGGTGATCTTTGCGGGAATCCTTTCCAGTTCCTGTAAATGAAATCTGAACTGGGAATCTGAAATTGCACCTTTATATTTAGCCAATTTTAAAGCCATCATAGTAAGAACGGTAATTTGAGTTGTAAATGCTTTGGTAGAAGCCACTCCAATTTCCGGACCTGCATGAGTATATGCTCCGGCATGGGTTTCACGGGAAATGGATGACCCCACTACATTACAAACCCCAAACACGAATGCGCCTTTTTCTTTGGCAAGCTTGATAGCTGCCATAGTATCAGCAGTTTCACCACTTTGAGAGATTGCAATTACCACATCCTTTTCATAAATAACCGGATTTCTATACCTGAATTCTGAAGCGTATTCCACCTCCACCGGGATTCTTGCCAAATCTTCAAAAATGTATTCTGCAACCAATCCTGCATGCCATGAAGTTCCGCAGGCAACAATAATAATTCTTGTTGCATTGGCGAGGCGTTCAATATTATCATCTACCCCGGACATTTTTATAATGCCTTTATCCACCAACATTCTTCCACGGTAAGTATCCTTGATAGCGTTGGGTTGTTCATAGATCTCCTTCAGCATAAAGTGATCATATCCGCCTTTTTCTATTTGTTCAAGGTTCATTTTTAATTCCTGAACATAAGGAGCTACCAGGGAATCATCATGAATCTTTCTTACTGCAATTCCTTTATTCCGTCGGATAACGGCCATTTCACCATCTTCCAGGTAAATAACATTACTTGTAAATTCGATAAATGGCGAAGCATCGGAAGCGATAAAAAATTCATCTTCTCCAATTCCTATTGCCAATGGGCTTCCAAGGCGAGCTACTATAAGTTCGTTTGGTTTTCTTTTGTCAAAAACGACAATGGCATAGGCTCCAATAGTTTGGTTAAGCGCAATTTGAACTGCTTTTCCCAATTTTACATCTTCCTTGACCATAACATCTTCAATGAGGTTTATCAAAACCTCGGTATCCGTATCAGATTGAAAGGTATATCCACGTTTGACGAGTTCCTTTTTAAGGGCTGAATAATTCTCAATAATCCCGTTATGAATAATAACCAAATTTCCCGAATTGGAATAATGTGGATGGGAATTCACATCGTTTGGAACCCCATGCGTGGCCCATCTGGTATGTCCAATTCCTATGTTACCTTTTGTTGAAGTACCTTCTTCAAATTTAGCTTTGAGATCGGCAACTTTTCCTTTGGTTTTACAAAGATTGAGATCCTTTCCATCGAATAAAGCAATTCCGGCACTATCATATCCCCTGTATTCAAGGCGTTGCAATCCGTTTAAAACTATTGGATATGCATCCCTATAACCTATATATCCTACTATCCCGCACATACCTTAGTTGCTAGTTTCTGAATAAAAAATATTTAATTTGAGCCTTTTGGAAACATCTGCCGCCAGATTACCATATAACACAGTTCCTTCCGGAGTGATAACTGAAGCCGCAGGAATCCTGTTAATTCCGTCTAAAGGAGTTCTCAAGTCTGAATTTCCAATCAGGTTAATATTTTGAGTAACCACCAAACCTAATCTTACATTTGTAGAATCCTTGTTCAGGATCCTGTTCACATGTTCGGTAATTCTTAATTTATAACTTATTCCGTTTTTGTCCTCATTCCTGACCAATCTCCCGGAATGTGATGAAACTGAATTTAAAGGACCAGCCTGATTAAAGGTTTGGTCAAAACTATAATCGATCAATGGCTCATTGGTATCTAGATTGTATAAATAGATACGTTCCGGCTCTGCTTCCCCGCCTTGTGTTTTGTCCTGGTTGACATAAAATGTCAAATTAGCTTCATTAATAAGCCAATTATTTGCTCTTAACTCTTCTATTTCGGCTTCATCTTCAAAAAGTTCTATAATGACCATGTTACCTTCACCACCTTTGATAAAAAGATTTTCGGCACCAATTTCGGGATTAACCGATTCCATTTCAGCTAAAACTTCAGATGGAAGTGCCTGAGAAAATGTATTTACGGTATTCGAGCCAAAATTCAGTTTGTAGGAATTTTGCTTCTCTACCATTTCGGTTGTATCACCATCTGCGTCGGAATCGGCAGTATCAATTACAAGATTTTTGTAGTAAAGGGTGATTCCAGCTTCAGGATCAATGAAATTAAGGAGTGCCATTGTGCCATTGCCATTTACCGCTTCTGCTTCAAAATACAAGCCCTTGATAAAATTCCTGAAATTGTTGTTATTTGACAATTCAATTGATCCTTGTTTATCAATTATATTTTCCTGAAAAAATGGAGTCGGCAAATTAACCCTCAAGCGAGGTTTTGCACGAATAGTATCTATTTCGCCATTTATATTTTCTTCCAAATAAACTACTTCCCCAGCAGAAGGTTTAAACGCTTCATTAACATATAGGGGATTTCCAACCAGGTTGCTTTTAAATAAAGGACCTTGATCTGAATAATATTTTTGTCTGGTCTCAAAATTGGCCTCGGGATTAAAATCGTTTAAGAAAAATTTGGAACGACTTATTTTCAGTTTGAAAGGCATGTTCCCATAAACCGAATCAAGTTTATAAACAGGATTTCCAAGGTCATCCAGTTCGGTTTGTGTGTTAAAATAAGGCAGGGTCAAAACAACGCTGTCCAAACTTGGTTCTGTTCCAAACAGAGGGTTATTTGTTGGCAACGAAAGTTGGGTAAGCACATTTGCAATTTGCTGTCCATATACCGGATCGATATAAACTCCCAAAAGATTGGAAGGCAGGTTATTGGTTTGTACTCCACCTATCTTTTTACTGTATGCAACAACTTTTGCATCATATCGCGGCAAGGAATCTAATTGCCCTCCAATAAGTTCCCCTCCAATAGTATTAAAATCATCATCGCAGGAAATAAATGCTAAAACCATTAGCAATGCTACAGTAATAGTGCTCAATCTTTTCAAAAATATCATTCAGTGTGGGTTACTTATTGTGATAAAACTTGTGTGTTGTAAAATTCTTGATAGGCCGGGGAAAATTCTTCCGGAGACTTATAATCTAATACAGGTTTTTCCTGTTTGCTCAAATATTTCGTCAATTCTTCCGGGATATTATCTCCGCCTACAACAATTGCATCAGAATTGTCTATGGCAGTTTTCATAATATTGACATAGGTTGGCTTCTTGAGATGTTTTACATTATCCTCTTCCAATCCGTCAAAAAGCACTTTCTTATACATGTCCTTATCTAACGTATTATCGAAACTTTGATTGTATATGGAAGTCACGATTTTTGCATTAGAAAACAAAGGTTCGTTCCCGTAATAATTCCTGAGATAAAGTGGCAATAAAGAAGAAAGCCATCCGTGAACGTGAATTATATCCGGGGCCCAATTCAATTTTTTGACCGTTTCAATGACGCCTTTAGCAAAGAAAATTGCGCGTTCGTCATTATCCGGGAACAGATTCCCATCTTCATCGGTTAAGGTTGCCTTTCTTTTAAAATAATCTTCATTATCAATAAAGTAGACCTGCATGCGTTCCTTGGGAATGGAGGCCACTTTAATAATTAACGGCATATCCAAGTCATCTATCACCAGGTTCATTCCTGACAAACGTATAACTTCATGCAGTTGGTGCCGCCTTTCATTGATATTTCCGAAACGTGGCATAAAAATTCGAATCTGACCTCCCAGGCCGTTCACCATTCTGGCGGCTTCAAAAGACATCGATGATATCTCGGTTTCGGGCAGGTAAGGTATTACTTCAGATGATACGTACAATATCCTCTTATCTCTCATAGGTATTTTGCTTTTGCTAATAAAAAACATGCAAAATTACAAAAATTTATGCAGTTTGCCAGTAATATCTTAAGTTTGCACGCTGTTAATATTATAATAAAATGCAGATTATAAAAGAAAAGGCCCCGTTGAATAGCTGGGTATCAACAATAAAACACGAAGGAGGCATCATTGGATTAGTCCCAACAATGGGGGCTTTACATGAGGGTCATCTCTCTTTAATAAGGCAGGCGGCCTCTGTTTGTGACTGGGTGGTGGTAAGTATTTTTATCAATCCAACACAATTTGACAAGCCTTTAGATTTACAAAACTACCCACAAACTTCAGGTGAAGATATTGCATTATTGGAGGAATTGAACTTAAATATTGTTGTATTTTCCCCCACTGCATCTGAATTATATGACGATAAAATTGAGGCTGAACATTTTGAATTTGACGGAGTGGAGCTGGAAATGGAAGGAAAATTCAGATTCGGACATTTTGACGGGGTGGGGACTGTTGTAAAAAAACTGTTTGAGTTAATACAACCGGACAAGGCATTTTTTGGAGAAAAAGATTTCCAGCAGCTCCAGATCATTAAGAAATTAATCCAAAAGACCGGGCTGCCGGTAGAAATAATAGGATGTCCTATTTACAGGGAGTCCAGCGGTTTGGCAAGGAGTTCAAGAAATGAACGACTAAGTGATGAAATGCGGCAGCAGGCTTCATTTATTTATCAAACCCTTTTGGAAGCAAAAAAGAAATTTGGCACAGAAAGTGCAAAACAAGTAAGCGATTGGGTTGAAAATGAATTTAAAATACATCCATTTTTGAAACTGGAATATTTTGAAATCGCCGACAGCAATTCGCTTAAAACAGTTAAAAACAAACAATTAGATACTCCTTACCGCGCTTTTATAGCCGTATATACAGGAGAAGTCAGGCTAATTGATAATATTGCCTTAAATTATTAAATTTACAGTATGCAAATTCACGTAGTTAAATCGAAAATACATCGCGTAAAATGTACCGGAGCCGACCTAAATTACATCGGCAGCATAACCATTGATCAGGATTTAATGGATGCCGCCAATATTATTGAAGGTGAAAAGGTGCAAATTGTAGACAACAACAACGGCGAACGCTTGGAAACCTATGCCATTCCTGGTCCAAGGAATTCTGGTGAGATCACGATTAATGGTGCAGCAGCGCACAAGGTTAACAAGGGCGACGTTTTGATCCTGATCACCTATGCCATCATGGATATTGAAGAGGCCAAACTATTTAAACCGGCATTGGTTTTCCCTAATGAAGAAAACAATCTCTTGAACTAATTTTTGAAAAAAACCACCAAAAAAGTCCTGAAGATTATCCTCCCGTTATTTTTGGGAGTTTTTTTGATTTGGTATTCCACTAAAAGCGCCACCCCTCAAGAAAGACAGGAGCTTTTGTCAAACATCACCGCAGCCCATCCCGGATGGATATTGCTATCTATGCTTTTCGGATTATTATCCCACCTTTCCAGAGCCTATCGCTGGAAATTTTTGCTGGAACCTTTGGGCTATAAACCGCGATTCCTGAACAGTTTTATGGCTGTAATGGTCGCCTATCTGGCAAATTTTGGTATCCCAAGATCCGGAGAGGTGCTCAGGGCCGTAACCATTTCAAGTTATGAGAAAATTCCCTTTGAAAAAGCTTTTGGAACTATTATTTCAGAGAGGATAGCCGATTTTATTATGCTCCTGCTAGTTGTAAGCCTTGCCTTACTTCTGCAAACAGAGTATCTCCTCGACTATTTTGAAGAAAACAATATAAACCCCTTCTTGACAGTTGCTGCACTATTTGGTTTACTTGCCATTGGAATCCTCATATTAAAACAAATAAAAAAATCCAAAAGAGGAATTTTGCTGAAGGTTAAAAATTTTGCGAAAGGATTGTTGGAAGGAATGCGAAGTATCCTAAAAATGAAACAAAAAGGCGCCTTTCTGTTCCATACACTCTTTATTTGGGGGATGTATCTTTCGATGTTCTCTATTCTCATTTTTACGGTACCGGCAACATCTTCCCTTCCTTTTGGAGTTATAATGGTAGCATTTGTAGTGGGGTCCTTTGCCATTTCGGCGACAAATGGCGGAATTGGGGTTTATCCCATCGCAATTGGTGCCAGCCTGATGCTTTTTGGGATCAGTAAAGAAGCAGGCGAAGCTTTTGGCTGGATAACCTGGGGAGCACAAACTCTATTGGTAATTATTACAGGTGGACTTTCCTTCCTTTTCCTTCCTATTTTAAATCGTCAAAAATAATAACTACATTGTGTATAGCTAACTAAAACTTAACCTATGCATAAAAAATTACTTTTCCTGCTTATTTTGATCGTCCCAAACCTGATTATTGGACAAACTATTTATAAAAATCTCAAATCTTCTAAATTAGGAGAAGAACGGGAATTGAAAATCCAGCTCCCCAGAAATTACGATCAGAATAAAGAAAAAACATATCCGGTTTTGGTGGTTCTTGACGGAGATTATCTATTTGAACCGGTTGCCGGAAATGTTGATTATTACTCTTATTGGGAAGATATTCCTGAAATGATCGTGGTAGGTATCAATCAGTCCACTTCCCGGGATTCAGATTCATTTTATGACGAGTATACATTTTTGCCTGCCGGTAGCGGAGCTTCTTTTTTTGAATTTATCGGCATGGAATTGATGCCCTTTCTCGATTCCAATTACCGAACTGCACCTTTCAGGGTAATAATGGGTCATGATTACACCTCAAATTTCATCAATTATTACCTCTTGAAAGAAAACCCACTGTTTCAGGGTTACATAAATTTAAGCCCAGATCTGGCTCCTGAAATTGAAACCCGGATTTTCAATTCGCTTCAAAAATCGCCTAATCCAACCTGGTATTACCTCGCAACTTCTTCAGAGGATATTTCGGCACTAAAAGAAGGTATTCTCAGTCTGGATGCGCAATTAAAAAAAATAGACAATAAAAATATTCATTATAATTTTGACAATTTTAAGGACGCCTCGCATTACACTCTTGTAGGAAATGCCATCCCGAAGGCTTTAGAACAAATTTTTGAAACATACCGCCCAATTTCAGTTCAGGACTACAACAGTGTGCTCTTGCAAACTTCGGTTTCTTCCTTCGATTACCTGGTTGAAAAATATAAAAACATCCATACACTCTTTGGAATTGACAAGCAAATAAGGCTCAACGACTTTATGGCTGTGTATAATGCCATGGAAAAAACAACGAATTGGGAACAAATGAAAGATCTTTCCAAACTTGCCGTAAAAAATTATCCAAAAACAATGCTCGCTACTTATTTTGAAGCGCGTTATGAAGAGGAAACCGGAAATCCCAAAAAAGCGATGAGAATCTACCAAAACGCTTACGGACAGGATCCTATTTTATTTTTAAACATAGACTTCATGCTTGAAAAAGCAAAGCAAATCAAAATGGATTTTAATTATTAAAGCATTTTAAAAACACATTTCAAATTCGTATTTCAAATTTATGGCCAAATCAAAAATCACCTTTTTCTGTCAAAATTGCGGCGCGCAACATTCAAAATGGCAAGGACAATGTGCCTCCTGCAAAGAATGGAACACCATCGTAGAGGAGGTCTTGCAAAAACCCGATCAAAAGGACTGGAAAATTCAGGATTCACGGGAGGTAAAAAGAACGGCCAAACCCCTTAAAATTTCCGAAATCGAGGTGGGTTCTGAACCCAGGTTAAACACCAACAACGTCGAACTGGACAGGGTTCTTGGCGGCGGAATTGTTCCTGGTTCACTAATACTCCTGGGTGGGGAACCTGGAATAGGAAAAAGCACCCTGCTTTTACAGATTTCATTGAATCTAAAGCAGAAAACCCTTTATGTATCCGGCGAGGAAAGTCAGCAACAAATAAAATTGCGGGCAGAACGCATCAATCCAAACCCTGCCAATTGCTATATTTTGACTGAGACCAAAACCCAAAACATCTTTAAACAAATAGAAGCGCTGCAACCTGAAATTGTAATTATAGATTCCATTCAAACCTTGCACAGCGATTATATTGAGAGTTCCCCGGGTAGTATTTCCCAGGTAAGGGAATGCACCTCCGAACTCATAAAATTTGCTAAAGAAACCGGCGTTCCAGTGATCCTGATCGGTCATATCACAAAAGACGGAAGTATTGCCGGGCCAAAAATCCTGGAACATATGGTTGATACGGTTTTACAATTTGAAGGAGACCGAAATCATGTGTACCGTATCCTCCGGGCCAAAAAAAACAGGTTTGGATCTACTCATGAACTGGGTATTTACGAGATGCTAGGCAGCGGATTGCGTGAAGTTTCAAACCCTTCTGAAATCCTGATCTCAAAGAATGACGAAGGCCTTAGCGGAACCGCGATAGCAGCTACCCTGGAAGGCGTTCGCCCTTTGATGATAGAAATACAAGCATTGGTAAGTTCCGCTGTTTACGGAACGCCTCAGCGATCGACGACCGGTTACAATGCCAAACGACTCAATATGTTGCTAGCCGTTTTGGAGAAACGGGCAGGCTTCCGTTTGGGGGCCAAAGATGTGTTTTTAAATATTACCGGCGGAATTTCTGTTGACGATCCCGCAATAGATCTGGCCGTAATTGCCGCGATCCTGTCCTCAAACGAGGATATTTCAATTGAAAAAGATATTTGTTTTGCTGCTGAAGTTGGACTGGCAGGAGAAATTCGTCCAATTCCCCGGGTAGAACAGCGCATCATGGAAGCCGAAAAACTGGGGTTTGCCACCATCATGATCTCAAAACAATCCAAGCTTCCAAAGAACAATTATATCATAAAAATTCAAAAGGTTGCCAGGATCGAAGATGTGGTTGCTTTCCTGTTTGGATAAAACCCCCGGTGGCATAAAGTTTTATTCTTTCACAGGAATCTCTTTATTTCATTAAGGCGCAGGATTCGGAATGGTTTCGTGAACCTCGTTGATCTCCTTAATTACCTCTTCTGAAAGTTGAACATCAATACTTCCTATATTTTCTGAGAGCTGTTCCATTGAAGTAGCGCCAATGATGGTGCTGGTTACAAAAGGCTGCATCTCCACAAATGCAAGCGCCATTTGAGCAGGACGTAAATTGTGTCTTTCGGCAATTTCACAATATTTTAAAGTTGCCTCTGTGGCCTGGGCATTGGAATATCGGCTGTACTGCGGAAACAAGGTGAGCCGGGCATTGGCAGGTTTCTCGTTTAAATATTTTCCGCTAAGCGTTCCCATTCCCAGAGGGGAATAAGGGAATAAACCGATATTCTCACGGTGATAAATTTCCGTAAGCCCTATTTCATCTTTTCTGTTCAGCAAACTATACGGGTTTTGAACCGTGCTTATTTTGGGAGCTCCATTTCGGGCCTCTTCCGCGCATCGCATCACTCCATAAGGTGATTCGTTGGAAAGCCCGATATGCCTTATTTTTCCGGATTTTATAAATTCGTTTAAATGAAACAAAACCTCCTTAAAATTATCCTCCCATTCTTCCTCGGTATCGTGAAGATATCCCCGCTGTCCAAAAAAATTAGATTTGCGCTCCGGCCAATGCAACTGGTATAAATCCAGATAATCTGTTTGAAGGCGGGTCAGGCTACTATTTATCGCTTCGGTTAAAGCTTCCTTGCCAAAACCTAAGTTCGGGCGGATATGAGCCACCGCTTTTCCCGGGCCGGCAATTTTTGAGGCCAATATTATTTTATCCCTGTTTCCGGTCCTTCTTAACCAGCTTCCAATAATTTTCTCGGTACTGCCCTGGGTTTCCTTTCGTCCGGGAATAGAATACATTTCTGCAGTATCAATAAAATTGATTCCCTGCTCAAGTGCATAATCCATTTGTTGATGGCCTTCAGCTTCAGTATTTTGCTGTCCCCAGGTCATGGAGCCTAAACAAATTTTACTTACTTCAACATCGGTATTCGGTAATTTGGTGTATTTCATCTTAAAAAAAATATAATTCAAAAATTGTTCTCAAAAGCTCAAATGATAAGGCAAGGTTATAAAAAATTTATTTCATTGAACCTGATCACAAGGTTTTTTTAAGTCGTTGTTTTTTTATTGAAGGGTTTTGAAAATCCGGTTTCCACGATACTGTTAAATTTTACCATTTTTGGTTATGATGAACATTTCCTTTTTTTCCCTAATGATCTATTACTCTACCGGTTGTTTAAAAATTTCTGCTGATATAAAGAATCGATTTATAAAATAAATTTAATGTTTTTTGATATATTTGGGAAATAAGTCCTTTAAGTTGAGAAATATTCAGAATAAACATTCTTTATTCTCTCAATTGACTCAAAAATCACCGACCATGAATAAGATTGCAGTTATAGGTCCTATCCCAAGAGATACCATTATTACCTACAAAAACGAAACCATCCAAAAATACGGTTGTGCCACTCACCCGGCAATAGCAT